>Ga0155961_115_pt1 | contig 97805 bp, 107 predicted proteins | sample RifCSPlowO2_02_FD_107615 | JGI IMG/M metagenome (GOLD analysis project Ga0155961, IMG submission 107615) | Candidatus Daviesbacteria bacterium RIFCSPLOWO2_02_FULL_38_15
ATAAAAACAGCCCTTTTGGGATTAGTTTTGTCCAAAGAATCCAAAGAGAAGTTTAAACAGATCAATGCCGCACAAAGAGATAATTCGCTTGTAGAAAAATATCTCTGCTCGTAATTTAAATCGCTGTTCATAGTAATCTGTACACCATGAACAGCTTAAATCTAAAGGGAGGTATTGTTGCAACGTATAGTTTCAACAGATTTTAGCTTCAGCGATAGTCCAGTTTTAAAAACTAAACGTTACGTTTTGGGTATGGATGTAGTCTATATGCACCTCCAAAATAATCGCCTTTAGATTCTACTGTGATAAGATAAGCGTATCCCTTGTTGCGAATTTTTGCTTTGATTTGGTTGAGTTTAGTTCTGACTTGACCAGCATTTTCTCCTGTATCTTTTGACATATCATCAACTTTTACCCAATTTTTTGCATCAGCCATCTTCTTAAAATAAGTCTTAGTTTTATTATCCTCTTTAGGGCTAAAGAGGATCTCCCCCTTACCATCTAAATCAAAGGTATCCTTATCCTTCCATTTAAAACCCTGCGGCTACACCACAGTACTTATAACCTGGTTTAAGAAGGGAAAGGATAAATATTCTGTACAATTTTTATAGCACCACAATTTACTAATGCTTTAATTGCTCTTCTTTGGTCATCAATTGAAGGAATAGCGTTATCGTTTAAGGGTTTAAAGTTAAAGCTAATGAGTTCCCCGGGGCTTTCGGCCAGAATTTCTTTCTTGATCTCTCTTGTAACCCATTCAACTCCTTGGTTAAATGTTTTTTCCGCGGTTGGATTCATTTTAATATTAATTTAAGTTCTCATATTATAGTATAGATAAAAGATTAAAAAGCTATACAAATTTTGGGGTTCTTGTGATAAGTAACTGATTTGTCCTGACGTCGGGACAAACTGAAGTCACAGACAAAGTTTCAAGCTAGATTATAAACTAAGTTTTTGCTAAAATTAACACTAGATGTACACCCATCCTAAATCCATCATTGAAAACCCCAGACCTAAGCTTATTACAACTGTAAAAGAGCTAAAATTCCCAGAGGATTTTGTAAATAAAATTATTTGTGGTGACGCTGTTGAGATAATGAAAAAATACCTAATGGAAAAGTTAATCTAGTTGTTACTTCACCACCATACAATCTCAAAAACTCTACTGGAAATGGAATGAAAGATGGTAGGGGTGGAAAATGGGCAAATGCTGCTTTGCAAAATGGATACAGCCATAATGATGATTGTATGCCACATGAAGAATATGTGAAGTGGCAAAAAGAATGTCTAGAAGAGATGATGCGAGTTATTCCAGAGGATGGCGCTATTTTCTACAATCATAAGTGGCGGGTGCAGGATGGTTTATTGCAGGAACGTCAGGATATTGTGAGTGGCTTTCCGGTTCGCCAGATAATAATATGGAAGCGAAAAGGTGGTCTAAACTTTAATCCTGGCTACTTCCTGCCTACCTATGAAGTTATTTATCTTATCGCTAAACCAAAATTCAGACTATCTCCTAAAGCTAACGCTTATGGTGATGTATGGGAATTTGTGCAGGAAATGAAGAATGAACACCCTGCGGCCTTTCCTGTAAGCTTAATTGATCGAATAATCTCTTCAACAAGTGCAAAAATTATTCTCGATCCATTTATGGGTTCAGGTACAACAGCTATTTCTGCAATAAATTTTGAAAGAGATTATATTGGAATTGACATTTCACCAGAATATTGTGAGATGGCTGAAAATAGGATTAAACAGCGCCAATCTAAGATGACGCTTTGGTAATACAATGACAGACAGACCGATTATTTATACAAATACCAAATGCTGCTGAATGGGAGCTAAAAGCACAACGTATTAATTCATCTTCACTTACAACTCTTTTCCACACTGAACCTTCACCACGAGCTATCCGTTTTGTACCACAAGTCCTTCTACCAAAATATGGTTGGGCTCATCAGGAAGATGGGAAAAAATATCCAAAAGGCGAGATGAGTTTCCGTCAAACAATTCATGGACAATCAAGAAGTGATCGTGGTTTTATGGTCGTAATTGATCGGAAAGAATATTATAAGTACACTAAAGTAATGATGCTCCAGAATTTTAGTTTTGAAGGATTTATAAAAGCGCTTGAGGAAGGAAAAATTCTTATTGATTTTGATGCGCGTAGCGGACATAATCATGGTACTAAATTTAGGTGTTAAATATAATATTAAAATGTACATAGATATAAAATAATTTTGGACAAATAATAGATCTTGTATGATTTGGAATTTAACCAGGATTTCTTAGAGTTTTGTTATCATTACCAAACAGTCATTATTCCCTGTACTCCCTACTCTCCTGAACAAAAAGGAACAGTTGAATCAGGGATTAAATACCTGCAAAACAACTTCATCACCGGTAGATCGTTTAATGATTCTTCCGATATCAGGAAACAATTAAAAGACTGGATGGGCAGTTATGCTAATACCAGGATTCACGGGACAACCAAAAGAGTGCCAAAAGAGGTATTTGAGATGGAGGAAAAAGATAAACTCCAGCCACTACCGGAGAATGATTTTAGCTTTTTCAACAGGGGAATGCGGATGGTTGGACAGAATTGTCATATCCATTTTGAGAATAACTATTATTCTGTTCCTTCCTGCCTGATTGGGAAAGAAGTCACAGTCAGATGGAATGAGCACCTGCTGCGGGTGATCTTTGAGGGAGAACAGGTTACCTTGCATCAACAGGCCACAGGAGCTGGTAATTACATTACCTCCCGTTCTCATCTGCCGGACTACAAAGTCTACTCGCAAACTGAATACCAGGCAAGATTTGAAGCAAAATTTGCTGATATGGGAGAAGATGCCCATGCTTACTTTAAAATGCTCCTTTTGCAAAAGGAGTCATACTGGTTCCGTATTGCCCGCTGTGTTTTGGGATTAAAGGAGCAATATGGAGTAGAAGCAGTTAACTTAACTCTTAAACGGGTTCTGTATTACCAGGCCACAGATTTGGTAACCATTAAAAACATTCTGGAGAAGAAATTATACTTGCTTAAGGAAGAACCACGGCTTTTGGTGAAGAGTTCAGATAAGCAGACAGGACAGACAGGATTATTCCGTGACTTGACCTATTACACACAAAACAGAGGAAACGGTGTATGAGTCAACCAGTTATCCCGTTTAATGAACTCCAGAAAAAACTGCGCTCCTTTAAGCTATCCGGCATGGTGGATAGCCTGGAGATACGGCTTAAAGAGGCCGGAGAGGATCAGATATCCTACAGTGAGTTTTTAGGCTTGCTCCTGGAAGATTTTGATTTCACCTTCCAGCCATCAATCAAAAAACAGGAGATTTTAGAGTTTGCCACCTGTCATTTTCTGGAGAAAAAAGCAAATATTGTTTTTATCGGACAACCCGGAACAGGAAAAATACATTTATCTGTTGCATTATCATTGCAGGCACTGGGTAGGGGCAGGACCGTGCTGTTTACCACAGTCTGGGATATGATAAATACTCTGCAACAATCCAGAGCAGATTATTCCTACCAGAAGAAGATACAAACCTTTCTCAAACCAGATCTACTCATTTTAGATGAACTGGGATACAGAAGCATGGCAGAATCAACTGTTGAGGATTTCTTTGAGATTGTATCTAAACGATACGAGAAAGGATTGATTATTATTACCAGTAACCGGCAAATTCATCAGTGGGATAGTGTATTTGTTGATAAAACCTTAACCACAGCAGTTGTGGACAGGCTGATTTATTTTCTAATTACCCCTAAAAAGTGCACAAAATTATTTTCCGTTTGACACCTGTTTAAAAGACAAATCATGTCTTTGCATTTTTCTCACCCCCTAAGCTGGACAGTGAGAAAAGTTTAGGACATTTCGGACTTCGTTTTTAGAAGACAGTTTAGATTTCGTGTAACATCAATTTTGGGGATTGACAATAATGATCTGTTAGCTTTTAATGAAAGTATGGCAATTACGGCAGGGGTAGGTTCAGGTCAGGGAAATGATGCTTATGAGGTAGGAGTTAATGCCTGTAAAAACGCTTTTGACCAACTGGGTCAGCCGGATGCTGATTTAGTGATTGTTTTTTCCTCGGTTGTTTATGATCAAAAAAAGGTCATAGAAGGGGTTAGGTCTGTCAGTAAAAATGCCCTGCTTGTAGGATCTTCTACGGCAGGAGAAATAACAAACAACGGCCCGGCAAAAAAATCAGTGGTAGTAATGGTTATTAAATCCGACCAGATTACTTTTGCCGCCGGGGCTGGCAATGACATAAAAACAGACGCGAAAAAAGCTGGACACGATGCGGCGGATCAGGTTAAAAAGCAGCTTGGAGACAAATTAAAAACATTTATTTTGCTGACAGACACTTTGTCCGGCAACGGATCGGAAGTTTTGCGCGGCGTGCTGGACGTAGTGGGACAGCATTTCCCTGTTGTTGGCGGAGGTTCAGGCGATGACGCTCAGTACAAACAGACATTCCAATATTTTAACAATGATGTTTTATCCGGTTCTGCCGTAGGGTTGGGACTGGCCGGCAGTTTTAAATTTTCAATGGGCGTGAAACACGGCTGGGTATCTTTGAGCCCTGTTTTGAAAGTGACTAAATCAAGCGGAGCAATTGTGCAGGAGATTGACGGCAATCCTGCTATTGAAGTGTATGAAAAGTATCTTGGAACGGAAAGAGCGCAGCAACTGAAAGAAACGGTTTTAGCCAAGCTGGCCCTGTCGTACCCTTTAGGCATGCAGGTTGAGGGAAGCGATGAATTGTTGCTGCGAGCGCCGTTTTTTGTGGATAAGCAGGGATCAATTACCTGCGGAGGGGAGGTGCCCCAGGGATCGGAAGTGAGGATCATGGTGGGCAGCAGTAAAGAAGCAATTGAGGCGGCCAAACAGGCAGCGCAAAAACTGCTTGACCAGTTAGGCAGCAAGCCAAAAGCAATATTGCTTTTTAATTGTCATGTCAGGGACAAGTTACTTGGACCGAAAGCCAAAGAAGAAATTGACGCTATGCAGGAAATTATCGGTAAGGATGTGCCTCTGATAGGATTTTATACTTACGCGGAACAAGCTCCTTTAGCAGGGGAGGTGCGTAACATTGAGCGCTGCAACCCTTCTTTGCATAACGAGACTGTGGCTATGTTTGCTTTAGGAGAATAGATTTTCCCTGTGTTTTCCGATAACTTATGGTTTCCTCTGATTCGTATGAAGAACTTGCTAAAAAATTAAAATTAATTGACCAGCAAAATAAACAGCTGGATGATGCTACCAAGATCCTGATTGAACGCGATTTTGAATTACGGAAAGCGTATGACGAGTTAGAAAAAGAAAAAGAACAGGTTGCCGCGGAGAGGAATAAATTCTTAGTTGCTCTGCAAAGCATCAGCGATGCTGTCATTGCTGTTGATTTGGACTGGAACATCATTATTTTCAATAAAGCAGCTGAAAATCTGACAGGATATGCTGTTGAAGATGTTTTAGGAAAACCCATATTTTCAGTTATCAAAGTGTTTGAAAACGGCGCCCAGGTGCCGTATACCACATATAGCCCCAAGATAATCAGCGGTTTTGAAGGAGTGGTTTTCTCAAAACCAATATTGCGCATTTGCGGATTAAACAACAAAGAATCTTTTGTGCAGCTTATTGCAGCGCAGATTACAGAAGGCAGCAGCGTAAAATTGGGCAGTATTTTAACTTTGCATGATATTACCGAAGAGCAGGAGCTGGAGAGAATGAAACTTGATTTTGTCTCCATGGCTGCGCATGAACTGCGGACTCCCCTGACTTCCATCAAAGGCTATATTTATATCTTTATCAGGGATTACTTAAAGTTTATGGATGAAAAGCAGGCAACTATTTTACAAAGAATGGATATTTCAGCGCAAAAATTAGCGTCATTGGTAGAGAACCTGCTCAATATAGCCCGGATTGAACGGGGTACATTTACTGTTAATTTACAGCCGGCAGACTGGACTGCTTTAATAAAAGGCGCGGTTTCCGAAGTAATGGCTCAAGTCAAAGATAAAGGTTTGGAATTAACCTTAGATTTACCCCCGGTCGGTTTGCCTGAAGTTAGGGTTGACCGTCTTAGGATTAATGAGGTTTTATCTAATCTTTTAACCAATGCCATAAATTATTCAGTTTCCGGCGGTAAAATAAAAGTAGCTGTCAAATTACAAGGGGACGAGGTAATTACACAGGTATCAGATACCGGGCAGGGTATCCCCCAAGAAGCCCTGCCGCATCTTTTTACCAAATTTTTCAGAGTCTCAGGACCTTTGGAACAAGGTTCCAAAGGAACAGGGCTGGGTCTTTATATTGCCAAATCAATCACTTTGATGCATCACGGCAGAATTTGGGTTGATTCCCAGCTGAATAAGGGTTCAACCTTTAGTTTTGCTTTGCCTGTTTATCGGGAAGAGGAAAAATGAAAAAAATTTTACTGATTGAGGATGAATATTTCATATCAGATTTGTATAAAAAGATTTTGCAGGATGCGGGTTTTGAGGTGATAACGGCTATGGACGGAGAGCAGGGGTTACAAAAGGCAAAACTGGGTCCGGATTTGATTTTGCTGGATATAATGCTGCCGGGGTTAAACGGTCTTCAGCTTTTACAAAAACTGAAGGCAGAAAACAGCGTTAAAAATATACCTGTTGTTTTAATTACGAATTTAGCCCAGGCAAACATTATCAAAGAAGCCTTTAATTTGGGAGCTTGCGGGTATTTTTTGAAAGTCCGTTTAAAACCGGAGGATCTGATCGAACAGGTTAATATTTTTCTAACTAACCCCAATTTTAAAATGGACTATGAAAAATTGGTATTTGACTAAAATTGATTTTTCTATTACGCTTGCTATATGAGAATTTTATTAATAGAAGATGAAGAGTTTATCAGGGATATATATACCGGTGAGTTTAAGAAAAACGGTTTTGAGATAGATAGCGTTGGCAGCGGCAAAGAAGGTTTTGAAAAACTGGCGCAAAATAAATACGATTTGTTGCTTTTGGATATTATGCTGCCTGATACAAACGGCTTGGAGATTTTAAAACAGGTAAAACAAAATCCTGCTACAAATACCCTCAAAGTAATCCTGCTGACTAATTTGGGACAGGAGGCAGTCATAAAGCAGGGATTTCAACTAGGGGCGGATAAGTACCTGATTAAAATGTCTTATAACCCTGATCAGGTTGTGGCAGAGGTAAAAAGCGTTCTGGAAGGACAGTAATTACAGTATGGATGAAAACTCGGGAAAGAAAATACTTATTGTTGAGGACGACCAGTTTTTAAGAGAATTTTATCAGGAGCTTTTGACCGATGAGGGCTATGTGGTTGATGCTGCTTCTGAGGGGGAAACCGCTTTGCGCAAGATACTGTCAAATGAATATAAACTGATCCTTTTGGATATTATGCTGCCCAAAAAAGACGGCCTGCAGATACTGCGCGATCTGAAGGTAACACCGCCTAAATCTTCCGGAGTGAGTATTGTAGTTTTGACCAATTTGGGTCAGGATGCGGTGATCAAGGAATGTTTTGATTTGGGAGCCCAGGGGTATTTAATTAAATCAGCCTTAAATCCGGACCAGGTCTTAACGGAAATTAAAAGCTACCTACAGAAGAGCTGAAAGTTTAAAGCGCAAAGTGCAAAGTTTAAAAATTATCTTTGAAGACGGGAATCTCCTTATAATAAACAAACCTCCCTGTTTAGTAGTTGATCAGGCTTCCACTGTAAAAGAACAAACATTAGCTGATATTTTACAAAAAGATATGGGTATTAGTCTTTTCCGTGGCGGAATAGCGCATAGGCTGGATAAAGATACTTCCGGCTTGATTTTAGTTGCAAAAACTCAACCCGCTTTAGAAAATTTGCAAGCCCAATTTAAGGAAAGAAAAGTTAAAAAAGAATATCTGGCTTTAGTGCATGGAATAATTGAAAAGGGTGGTAAGGTGGAAGCTGCTATAGCTAGGAATCCCAAAAATCGGGAAAAATTTACTGTGCTATCCACCTCGAAGGTGGATTACGTTGGCACCTTCGAGGTGTCTTCTGCCCGGGAAGCGGTGACAGAATATGAACCAGTGAATAATTTACAATTTACAATTTACAATTTACAATCAATTTTTAATGATTTAAACAAAATCCAAATGCGTAAATTGCACACTGTCCACTACAACCTGTTCACTCTTTTAAGGTGTTTTCCTAAAACTGGACGTACACACCAAATTAGGGTACATTTAAAATATATTGGCCATCCGATTGTTTCAGATGAAAAGTATGCCGGCAGAAAAATGTATAGATTAGATAAAAGATGGTGTCCTAGGATATTTTTACATGCGGCCAGGATCGGGTTTTACCATCCGCAAACAGGGAAGTGGATGGAATTTGAAAGCGAGCTGCCGGAAGATTTGAAAAATGTTTTGAGTTTCTTGTCATCATGAATAATATTTTTATACAACTAGCTACCATACTTGGCGCTTCATCCGCAGTAGGTTATATCACCCATAAATTAAAACTGCCGATTTTAATTGCCTATCTGTTGGTGGGTTTAATGATTGCAACTATTACTTTGTTTGATGTCAAGCAATTTGAAGTTTTGCATTTTCTGCCGGAAATCGGGATAGCTTTTGTGTTGTTTTTGGTTGGAATGGAGCTTGACTTAAGGGAAATTAAATCTTTGGGTAAGCCTATTTTGATGGCATCTACTTTACAAATTATCATTTCTACAATTGCCGGATACGCGATTGCGGGATTTTTGGGTTTTGGGACCGTGGAATCCCTCTATTTAGGGATAGGGCTTGCATTTTCATCCACTATAGTTGTTATTAAGTTATTACTTGAGAAAAACGATTTGACCTCGCTTTACGGAAAACTTTCTGTAGGCATCTTGCTTTTTGAGGATTTAATAGCAGTTATGATTTTACTGGGTTTAACCATTTCACCCTCTCTTTTGAATTTAGGGTTTCAGCAGTTGTTTCCCGTTGTTACTGCCTTTTTGAAAATAATCCTGATTTTCGGAGCAACCTTAGTTATTAACAGATATGTATTATCCGGAATTTTTAATGCTGTTTCAGAATCTCAGGAATTGTTATTTTTGTCTGCCATAGCCTGGTGTTTTATATATGTAGCGTTTGCGCTTTCCCTGGGTTTTTCAGTGGTTATAGGAGCATTCTTGGCAGGTGTTGGTCTGGCTTCATCCCCTTACCATTACCAAATTCAAGGTAAGATAAAGCCGTTAAGAGATTTTTTTGTGGCTTTGTTTTTTGTTTATTTAGGAACACAAGTGAATTTCTCACAAGTTACAGCAGCTCTACCAACTATTTTGGCATTTACCCTTTATGCGGTTTTAGTAAAACCCATTATCTTTTTACTTGTTTTAGGCAGTTTCGGTTTTAGAAAACATACTATGTTTCAAGCTGCAGTTAATTTATCCAATATTTCAGAATTTTCCCTGATTATTCTTTTGGTTGGTTTACAAATGGGATTAGTTTCAAGCGCTTCGTTAACTGTAATAGCGGTTTCTTTAATTGTCTCAACCATTATTTCATCTTTGATGATTGCCAAATCAGGTTATTTATATAAATATATCCGCTCATTTGTTAATTTTTTTGAAAGAAAAAATTACCGTCATTTTTCCGATAAATTAGAGTCACAGGAACTTTTAGACCATGTTGTTTTAATTGGAGCTCACCGGGTGGGAGGACAAGTGGTGCAACTGCTGAAAAGAGAAAAAGCGCCTTTTATTGTACTGGATTTTAATCCCGCTCAGGTAGAAAGACTATTAAAAGAAGATATCAGTGTAATCTATGGTGATATGGGGGATCCGGAGATTTTAGACAGCCTTAATTTGGGAAATGCCAAAATGGTTATATCTACCTCTCCGGATATTGCAGATAATAAACTCTTGCTTGAAGACTTGAAATTAAGGGGCGTGAATATTCCGGTTATTGCCAGGGCTGAAAGCGTCAAGCAAGCACGGAGCTTGTATAAATTAGGAGCAGATTATGTCATTATTCCGGAGGTTTTAGCAGGGGATGTATTGTTGAATTTGCTGCGCGATCATTTAAATAGTAAAGCCTTCTTTAAAGACAGGCCCAGAATTGAACTGGAAAAACTCTCCCGCAAAACTTTAGCTTGGGAATAAATTTTCTGGTGTGGTACTAATGTCCTTTAGTAGTGATGAATTTCAAAAACACAATCCTTACTGCCTTAGGCTTCGTTATTTTATATAACTTCCTATTTTTATTTTGCTTTTTTTATTACTCTCTCAAGTAGAACCCTGTCTTTAGAAAATTAACACAAAATTTTCTGAGTAGTATTGGTGAGCGTACAATTGTTTCTCTAGTGATGTTTATTGTTTTATTGGGATTTGGTTTGCTCAAAATAGCCAGTAGGATAAGAAGTGAGGAGGGTACTTGTTTATACCTTACGTTTTGTGTTGTATGCGGACGCTTATGGTTTAACAAGAGCTAGGGTATTTGGTTTTATCTTCCTAATTTGGTTGAGTATAATTCTTATTATTTTTCTTTTTAGAATATTTGGGGAGCTGAAACAGAAGTGGCTTTTTACAAGCACCTTTATTTTGGACTAGAGCAACTTTGGAGCAGTTAGGTTTGCACTTTAAGTATCTGGAGAGTAGATATTATATGTATGGATATTGCGCTAAGCCAAAACAATGGTAGGTTTTTAATCTCAGTGAATTTAAGGCCGTCACAAATTTGGTTTGTCGGAAAACTGAGGGTGAAGGTTTCAATCCCTTATTTTATAAACTGCAAGATCTTAAGAGTGAAGTTAAAAAAATTGAAAATAGGGTAAGTGCAGAGATTCGTCAAAACACTCCTTTGGATAGATCCACCAAACCACCCCTGTTGCGTTAGTGGTATACTAATAAACATGCGTAAAGTATTTAGAAACGGTAATTCTTTAGCTGTAACAGTTCCCAAGGCTTATGCCCATCAGTTGAGTATAAGAAGCGGATCGAAGGTGGAGTGGAGTAAAACAGAAGAAGGTTTATTACTCAAAAATATAAAAGAAAGACAATTATTGATAAAGCTGCAGCTTTGATGCATTCTGTAATAAATAACTATCCGTTTTTAGATGGAAATAAAAGAACTTCATTTTTTTCGGCTATCCTATTTTTAGAATATAATGGTCGGAGTGTGGAATTTAAAAGGAAAGAAGGGGTGAAATTTGCTATGAAAGTTCATAATCAAAGATGGACAGTTGAACAAATCTCCTGGTGGCTAAAAGAACATTCTATTAAATGAATAAATTTAAAATTCTACATAAAAGCGGAAAGGCAAGAGCGGGGAAGCTGGAAACGCCACATGGGGTCATTGATACCCCCAACTTTATCCCTGTTGGCACCCAGGCTTCTGTCAAGGCCTTATCCGTCAGAGATTTAAAAGAAATCGGGGCACAAATAGTTTTGGTAAATACTTATCATTGTTACAGAAGAAGGTGTAATTTTCCAGTCTCATCTGGACGGTTCCAAACACCTGCTTAGCCCTGAATCCTCTATGCAAATTCAAGCCAATTTAGGAGCAGATTTAATTGTTGCTTTTGATGATCATGAGTCCGCCCGATTTGATCATGATCAAACCCTTAAATCTTTGGAACTAACCGAGAGATGGGGTTTAAGAAGCGCAGCTTCGAAGACACCTTCGAGGTGGATTAGTTAGGCACCTGTCCTTTATGGAGTAGTACACGGGGGTAAATTTAAGGATTTACGTATTAGATCTGCCTGTTTTACGGATAAGCACTTTGATGCTATTGCCATCGGCGGAATTTATGAAGATCGAGAAACTATGAATAAAATTATAGACTGGACTGTTGATAATATATCTGATGAAAAAGTCGGGCACATGTTAGGTGTTTCAGAAATAGAAAATCTTTTTGATGCAGTTGAGCGGGGAATGGATTTATTTGATTGCGTGGCTCCGACCAGGCGCGCCAGACACGGCTTTTTATATACTTTAGGTGGAAAAGGAGAAACGGGTATAAATATTAGATTATCTAAGTATTACTTAGACAAAAAGCCAATTGATCCTAAATGCAATTGTTACACTTGTCAAAATTACTCCCGTGCCTATTTACGTCATCTCTATATAGCAGAGGAATTGTTATATCACACTCTTTCTACCTATCATAACTTATATTTTATTTTAAATTTGATGAAAATGATAAGACAGGCAATTGCAGAGGGAAGATTAGATAAGCTGAAAGGCCAACACCTTCCAGGCGGGCTTTGACCCGCTTCGCCTGCGAAGCTCGCTTCGCGAAGCGAGCGAGGCGAGCTCCTGGAAGGTGTTCCATGGTTTACTATACCTTAAACTACCGGAACAGAAGGCCCGCCTTGATTCGCGTCAGGCGAGGCAGGTTCGCCTTGTCCGCCGGCTTGACCGGGAGGACAGGTACAACTTGTCTGGTTTTGTCCGCAAGCGCTGCAGCTGCCTGCTTGTGCCGGATTGCCGCAAGTCATACATTTTTCTTCCTGAACAGGTTCCGTGACAGGTTCCGAAACCGGAGCAGCAGACTGTTGCGGTTCAGGCGCGGGCGTTGAACTAATCGGGTCATTGCCGGTTGGCTGATTATTTTGATCATCCATAGTTTTTATTCACCTCCCCTCTGCACATTAGTTTAACCAAATATATCTTGCATGGTCAAGTAGTTTTTGTCTACACTAATAATATGAGTGCAAAACTTGCCTCGATCCATTGGCAAACTATTCAGTCTAAAAAAAGAGTTGCAAAAAAAACCAGATTGGCCGTCACAATTTTTCTTTTTATTTTTGTATTGCTTTTTATTGCCCAGCTAATTAAGTTTACAAAAGCCTTATATAGTCCCTGGAGCGAGAGTAGAGTGAACCGCGCTTTTGTCTGGCAGGGGGATTTTAATATCAATCTGGTTATCCGCGCCAAAGATATTTCCTTACTTAACTTTAATCCGAAAGATCAAAAAATCACCGTCATCCCTTTACCTGATTTAACTTATCTTGAAGCAACTCAAGGTTTTGGTAAATGGTTGTTATCTTCGATTTATGATTTAGGTCAGTCTCAAAAGGATCTTGGCGGAGGCAACCTGTTAAAAGCAAGCCTGTCTGTCCTTTTCGGCTTGCCTGTTGACGGATTTTTAGATGTTTCCGCCGCATTTCCCCAAAAAAGAGGGGCAGAGGTTATAACTGACATTAGGAAGAGCTTTTTTGCCGGTTTTGCGCTTTTGCCCGGTTTAAAAACAGACTTGACGCCATTGGAACTGCTTAGACTAAACTTAGGGCTAGCCTCTGTTCGTTTTGATAAGGTAATAAAGATAGATTTAGAAACATTTGGAGTTTTAAACGAGGAAAGTTTAGCCGATGGAACAAAAGTTTTAATGATTGATCCGCTGCAACTGGATGTTGTATTGCCTAATTTGGCCGATCCTACAATTAAAACAGAACATAAAACAATTGCCATTTTTAATGCCACCGATCATCCCTACCTTGCTAAAAAGTGGGCCCGTCTAATCAGCAACATCGGGGCAGATGTGATTATTACTGCAAGCAATGATACCAAATTGCAAACAACACAAGTGTTAGGGGAAGACTCAGAAACCTTGGACAGATTAAGACAAATTTTTCAGCCAGCCTGTAGTAGTGGAAAAGATGAGGGTATTTGTGGTAAAATTGACCCGGCAATGAATTCTTCATCCAGAGCTCAAATTAACATTTTCCTTGGTGAGGATTTTGCTCAGCCATGATTTTGGGGATAATTCTTTTTATACTGGTTATCGCAATTTCCTTTATTTTGGCCGTGCAGTCAATGAAGGATTATCAGGAAATTCCCTCTCAAACAGGCGAGGAGTATGGAGTATTTTTGATCCGAAAACCATACCAATTTAGCCCGGATCTTTTAACCTCCTTTCATGCAGACTGTTTAGATTCCGGTTTAGTGATTAGTTTTGAAAGACTGGTAAAAGGAACTAAATCAGCTCTGCTGGTGTACGGACCAAAAAAGTTACTCATAAACCATAAAAATATCTTAGATCTGTTAGAGCTGGAAGATTATGCAGCAAATGTTCAAGAAGGTATTTTAGCTTGGGAAGTTGGGATGAAGAGTGGTAAGGCGCATGCGGAAGATGTTAAAAATTATTTTAAAAAGTTTCCTCTTTTGTCGGAAGAGGAACAATTTTGGTGGCAGTTGGTTTTGTCTGCAAATAAAGATTTATCAAACCCGAGAAAATCTTTTCAAGCTCAAATAAGAGCAGTTCTGTTTAGTCCTGATCAAAACAAAAGAATGAATCTGGCACAAACTTTACAAAATTTAGTACCCGGTAAATTAACCAAATTACCTAAAGCTTTCTCCGATGCGCAAATTATTGATTTTTATCAAAAAAGGAGTTTAAGGAAGGATGGCAGGAATCCCTTATTGGCAAGTGATGAGATTTTACAACTGCTTAGCCTTTAGGTGATTTGTTCATCTCCGATTTCTGCTTGATCTTCATCTTCATTTTGGTTGTCTATCGGCGTTAAAATATCAGTCACCAGGCTATCATCAGAATTTTCCAAAAATGAAGGCTGGTTTTTAAACCGCTTGCTTCTGTAGGTTTCTTTTATCAGTACTGCCAAACCATTGATCCGTACCGATTTAATGAAAAGATCATACTTATTGCCTCCACGAAGCAATCTTAACAGATGATGGCTAGTATCATCCGGCAATACTCCCAGATAATTTTCATAAGCATCAACGACGGTAATTTTTCTATTTTTAATGAGGATTGAAACCTGCATACCGCAATATGCTTTGGATAATTTTTGCGGCTCGGCTACTTTTAGAAGGTTGACAATTTTTGTTTTGCCCGGTTCTTGTAAAAATAGGGAAGCGGATAACTTGGATGTGCCGTTTGGATGAATTATGTAATCGCCTTTTTTAGCGGGCTTAAAAGATTTAATTATTTTTAAGTTTTTTAAAGCAATCGGGTTATATGGATCTATTTTAATTGCTTCAGAATAATATTTTTTAGCTAAATTGTTTTTGCCCATTTCCATATAAACCCGGGCTAAGCGGTTTAAGGTGTCGGCGTTTACAGGAGCTAGCTTGAGGATTTGTTTATTTAACTTAAGGGCATCATCCCATCGGCAATCCAATGCAGCATCAATTGCCAGTTTGGCGAGGTTTTGTGACTCCAAATTATCGTCCATCTATAGTTGCAAAGTATAAAAGTATTTGAACTCGCTTGTCAATGTTTTGGGTTTATTTCGAGCGATGAACCTTCAAAACAAACTTGTCCCTTTAGTTGCATGATATAATCTTCAGGATATGTCAGGTCATTCCAAGTGGTCAACTATCAAGCGGCAAAAGGGTGTAGCGGATATTAAACGCGGACAAACCTTTACTAAGGTTGCTAATGCTATTACTTTGGCTGTTAAGCTAAGCGGCTCCGGAGACCCAAATTCAAATCCAAGACTTAGAACTGTCCTTGATGAGGCAAGAGAGGTTAATATGCCCAAAGATAATATCCAAAGGGCTGTAGATCGGGGATTAGGTAAGTTACCGGGGCAGAGTATCGAAGAGGTGACTTATGAGGGGTTTGGGCCCGGTAAAACAGCCTTTTTTATAGAAGGGGTGACAGATAATAAACTTAGAACTTTACAGGAAATAAAGAACTTATTTGAAAGAGCAGGCGGAAGCTTGGGCGGATCCGGCAGTACGGCTTATTTATTTATTCCTAAAGGAGAAATTAGGGCGCTGTCAAAAGGCGGAAGCAGCGAAGATGAAATGTTGGAATTAATAGATTTGGGAGCAGAAGATGTAGAGGATTATATGGAACCCTTAGACTCCTTCGACAAAGCTCAGGACAAGTCCGCTCAGGGTCATGATATACAAAAGTATTTAGTATATACACCAAGCTCAGAACTAAATACTATGGGCAATAAAATTACTCAGGTAGGGTATAGGGTAGAGTCGCAAGAATTGGTAATGAAACCAATTATTTTACAACCAATTAATGATAAAGAGACGGCGCAAAAAGCAGTAGAATTTACAGAGAGGTTAGAGGAAAATGATGATATTCAAAAAGTTTATACAAACTTTGACATAGAAGAATCACTAATCACTTAATGAATTTTAGATTAAACAAACGACAAAAAATAATTATCTCTGCGGCTATATTAACTATAGGACTTTTATCTACACAACTGGTTGATTTTAATCTTAGATTTAAGTTTATAACCGGTTTAGCGGTTTTAGCAGGGATACTCTCGCTCTGGTCTCTTTGGGAGGGTTTAAACTTGACTAAAGCGGTAGCGCTTCTGATTCTGCCTGTTTTTTTCACCACGGCTGTGGCCAGTTTTTATTTTTTGTTGCCTGTTAGGTGGTTAACCAGGCTGCCGGTGGCAGCCACTTTTGGTTTGATGTTTTATCTTCTGCTTTTGGCTCAGAATGTCTTTAATGTAGCAGCTATCCGCACCATTCCGCTATATCGTGCCGCCTCAACCGCCAGCTTCCTTTTTACCTTGCTTTCCGTTTTTTTTATATTTAATGTAGTTTATGCATTTAATCTGTTGTTTTTATGGAATGGGGTAGCAGTCTTTTTAATTTCATATCCACTGATTTTACAACTCCTTTGGTCCATTGAAATGGCAGACAGGATATCTGCTGCTGTATTTGTGCAGAGTTTGGTTTTAGGGTTTGTTTTGGGAGAATTGGCCTTAAGTTTTTCTTTTTGGCCAATGCCGACAACTATCTGGTCTTTGGCATTGTCTTCTTCGATGTATGTAGTGCTAGGTTTGACAACTCAAGTTTTAAGGGGTAGGGCAAATAAAAGGGTGGTGTTGGAGTATCTAGGTATAGGAACAATAGTTTTAATAGTAAGTTTTCTCGCAACATCCTGGACAGGATAATGGGGCGGGGAAGTAGAGGAGTGGGATAAGATTATCTAAGGAAATCGTGAAAATTATGGGTTAATTTCGTGAAAAGAATGAATGATATGATATGATATAGTTGTTAGGCACAGGATATAAGAACTATAGGGTCTACTTCCTTTCTTACAGTTTGACTGACTATCCCTTCTCTTTGTGGATAAATACTACACCCGCAGCTAGCTATATGTTTCTTTGCTTACGCTCCTCCAAGCATAATTTTGTCAATTATTGGACTAGACTCTATTCTTCTTCCATCAATCCTTTCTATATATTCATGTCGGACAATATGAGAAAAATGAAATATCGGAGAAGTGGTCGGTTCTGGTAATTTCTTATAGAAGATAAGTATTCATCAAACACACACCAACCTTACCTTCCCTGATTAGCCGTTTTTAGGCCATTGTAGGTCCTCGTACCTGGGCGTGTCTAAAAGTATCAGGATCAAAACTGTCATTCCGGACCCGCTTCGCCGAAGCTTCAGCGAGGCGAGCTTGATCCGGAATCTATATAGATTCCCGCCCTCCGATCGGAGTCGAGGGCAAGCTTCGCGGGAATGACAAATGTATGTCAAAGAGTCTGAACTGTTACGGTTTAATTAGAGACTTGACAAGGTATATTCGATTTTAGTATTATGAGTATAATCAACCTAACACTCATAATGTCAAGTTCCACCGTTGACTCGAAAAAGAAAATTCCCCTACCGCAATTTGATGATTTTATGTTGCACCTGCAGACAAATAACTACTCTGCCGAGACGATTTATAATTACGAACGGGATCTTCTTACATTCGCCTATTTTCTTAATTGTGAAATACAGAAAAAATTTGATGATATTACCAAGTCTGATATTGAGTATTATAAGGCCTATCTTTTATCTACTGATCGCAAAACGGCTATCACAAGAGAGGATGCTTTTACTAAGTTGCAAAGTGGTTCCATTAATAGGTTACTTTCCTCTCTTAGAAGTTACTTAAAGTTTCTTATTTTTCAGGATTATAAAATTCCAATCCAGCCAGAGTTTATCAGAATGGTAAGAAAAGAACAAAAACACTATAAAGTTGCCGAACTCGAGGAGTTAACTTCTTTAATCGAGTCGCCTTCTATTTTAGAAAAAGATCCTATTGTGGCATTTCGAAACAGGGCTATGTTGGAGATGCTTTTTGCAACAGGAATGAGAATTTCAGAGCTGCTTTCCTTAAATAGAAGAGATATTGACCAAACAGGAAGGATATTTATTATGGGTAAAGGTAAGAAAGAACGCTTTGTTTATCTTACAGAGAGAGCGAAGCCTTTTATTGATGCTTATCTTGGATTAAGGCGGGATAATCTGCCCGCCTTGTTTGTTCCTCAAAAAGGCAGAAGAATGGGTAAAAAGGACTGTCGTATCTCCCCTAACTATTTGCAGTTCAAAATTAAAAGTTATCGTGAGAAATTAGGAATAATTGTGCCTACAAGCGCACATTCACTTAGGCATGGTTTTGCTACCTATTTAGCAGAAGAAGGCGCTTCTCCTGCTGCAATACAAATTCTACTTGGTCATGAGTCTTTAAACACCACCACAAGGTATGTAAATGTTTCTGATAGGTTTGCAGAAGAAGCTCATAGGAAGTTTCATCCACTTTCAAAATAGAGAATTTCATCGGTCCGTTAACGTCTTCTCTCGTCGCACAATATAAGCCCACACCCTTGACAAACTATTATAAAAAGTGTCAAGCTAAATATGATGCTAGATGAGATCAGACAAAGCATTAATAAAAAAGATGTTATTAATTTCCTCCTTCTTGGGATAGCTGCTTTGGCTATTCCTATAACAGTTGGAACCTTAAATCAGCAAAGGATTATCAAATCCCAGGCTACCAACCCTCCTATTCAAATTGTGGCCAATCCGGTAGATCCCGAGGCAGACACCTTTCAGCTGGTTAACAATAAGCTGGTTTTGTCTGATACCAATAATGATGGTAAGTATCAAGTCTATGTTCAACTGGAAGTCCCTGCTGCCAATACATTAACAGCAAGCTTGTTGGATAATTTGTTACCTATAAAAGTTGTTCTGGCGCAAACAATAGATTGTGAGCCTGGGGAGGCAACCAGAGAATGTAAAAATAATTTAGGGACAGGACACTATTATTGTCAGTGGGGTGAAAACGGCAATACTGAAACAGATGATTGTATTATAGAAGCTTGTTGGGCTGGTGGGACCCCGGGAGGAGCTGCCGGAGGGCCTAGTGATGGTAGTGGATGTAACATTTCTCCTGCTTGTTGGAATGATGGAGGCTGGGTTGATAATGCCAGCGCTGATAATGGTTGTGTTACAACACACGGTACAGGTTCAACCTGCAGTCAAAGTAATAACGGTCCTTATGGGGATGGCTGTACGAGTGGAAGTCAGTCCCCTGTTGACAATTGTACAGGTATAACCAAAGGTGACGGCAGCGTAGATTCCAGGTGTCATTCAAATGGTGATTGTAGAAATAGTTTAACTTGTCAGGGGCCTGATGACAGTTGTGGGTGGGGCAGGTGTAAAACTGCGGGTTCAGCACCAACTAATGCGCCTACTAATCCACCAACCCAACCTACGGCTCCCCCCCAACAGCCTGTAATTGAAAAGTTTAAACTTGCCCAGTCAATTGCAGGATTAGCTCAAGCTACAGAACAAACCTTCACAGGTGCGGGCCAGCTGGTTCCATTTACTTTTCAAAATCCCACTATAGGAGCAGAGAATTTTATCTTTGTCCAATTTATCGGCAAAGATGCGCAGGGCCGCACTACTCAAACCTCACCTTCAAATCCTGCTATGCGCGTTGCCATTACTATCTTGGGACCCAGTCCAGTTATTATCGGTTCAGCCTGTAATATTGATGTTGACTTAAAAGACGGCAGCTTAAAGTTTACTGTTTTGGGCAGCAATTTCGGCGCCAGAGACAGGACTAAATCAAAATTGTTAGCTGATAGTTCTGAACTGGAGGTTAAAGAATGGACGGACCGGAAAGTTGTTGCCAGAATGGCAAATCCGCCGGATACTTCTGCCGGTAAAACATACACCGTAACCCTCACCCGCGCAGATGAAGCTCAAGCGACAGCCACCTGTGATGTTAACACCCCGCAAGTCAGCTTGGAGGCAAAGGTATTTTGCCGCACACCGACCAATTTTGAACAGGATAATGTGGAGATGTCAGTATTTGAAATGGTGGGTGTAGGCACAAGTATATCCGGCGGCCGTTTAAACGTTGCATCCAGTTCCCGCGAAACTGTCCGGATTGACAGAAATAAAGTTATTAATAATGTCAGGGCTAAGGTCAAACAAGGAGCTACATATATCGTATGTTTACTTGCTCCAAAAAGCGTCAGAGCCTGCACTGATCCGTTTACAGCTGTGGCAGAGGGTAATAATAAACTGGCTAATTTTAACTTGCCGATAGGAGATTTAAATAGCGATTGCCGTATTAATGCAGTAGATGCCGGTATGCTAAAACAACAATGGGGACCTGTTAATGCCAATAAAAATTGTGATTTAAACGGTGACGGTAAATGCAATTCGTTTGAGTGGAGTTGTATGCTGCATGATTTTAATAGCACTTGCGCCAGTGAGCCCAGGTAGTATAGCTTAAATATATGGATACAAATATTGAGTTGTCTAAAAAAAATAACTTACCTAAAATAATTTTACTGGTTTTGGCAGTTATTATTGTTTTTGAAGTAGGTTTTGCCGCCTGGATTTTGACCAGGCCAATAAATCAGAGTCCTGCCGCTCCCCCGCCGAAAGTCTCGGGAGGTAAATTAATTTTGACAGCGCCCAATCGGATTTATAAATCGGGCGACATAGTTTGGGTAACAATCGGCGAAACAACCGGATCCAAAAGCGTTGAAGGTACGGACATAGTAATTAAGTACGATCCTAAAGTTTTAGAGGCCTCAAGCGGAGCATTTGAGAAAGGCACATTTTATAAAGAATATTCTCCTATGTCTTTGGATCCTAAAACCGGTACTGTGCAAATTTCCGGTATTCAAGGTTTCAATCAAAAGCCAATCGTCGGGACAGGAATTTTTGGTAACTTTAAGTTTAAAGTAAAACAGGGGGTAAAAACATCGGTGAAGCTGGATTTTACTCCCGGTTTAACCACTGATTCAAATATGGTGGATGCCTCCTCCGGCAAGGATGCTTTGGAGGAAGTGTTTAATTTAGTTTTGGATATTCAGTAAGATGAAATATTTTGTCATTTTAGTTTTGCTGCTGACGATTTTGGTTAACCCTGCAGGCGTTTTGGCTGCAGGAGCTACACTGTCTCTTTCTCCTTCAAGCGGCACTTTCAATAAAGGGTGCGCTTTCAGTTTGGAAGTAAAGCTGGATACCGGAGGTTCTCAAACAGACGGCACAGACGCCGTTCTTTTTTATGATGCCTCCAGGTTTAATGCTACAAGTATTAATTCAGGTACCATTTACGGGGATTTTCCCGGCAACAATATTGATTCCGGATCAGGCAGGATTACCATTTCCGGGCTGGCAGCTGTCAGTAGTGCTTTTACAGGCGCGGGCACATTGGCTACCATAAATTTTACAGTGAAGGATGATGCGCCTACAGGTGTCACTCAAGTTAAATTTGACTTTGACCCAAATGATAAAACTAAAACTACGGATTCAAATGTGGTGGAAAGAGGCACGATTGCCGATGTTTTAAGTTCCGTGGTCAATGGGAATTACACCATAGGTACAGGCAACTGTACAGTTGCAGGCGCGCCTGTCAGCGCTTTGCCCTCAACAGGTATTGGTCAAGGATCAATTTCTACCCCATCAGCTGAGATTCCGATGAAAAAAACTCCTGTTCAGACTCTGCCTCCTGCCGGATCCGAGCAGCTCACTTTTACTGTTGTCATATTAGGCGTTGCAATGACAATTTTGGGGATATTGGGACTGGCGCTACTTTAAACTTTTAACTTGTATGTTACTCTCTACCTTAATCACTGACTTTTTAGAGTATCTAGAGTTGGAGCGTAATACTTCCCAACTGACCATTAAAAACTATGATCATTATTTAAAGCGCTTTCTGGATTTTACAGGAGACATTGACCCCAAAGATATAGATTTAAATTTAGTTAGAAAATATAGGCTACATTTATCCAGATGGACTGATTCTAAGACCCAAAAGGGATTAAAAAGGATTACTCAAAACTACTTTATGATTGCTTTAAGGGCTTTTTTAAGGTATTTGGCCAGAATTGATATTACTTCCCTATCTCCTGAGAAAGTAGAGCTTGGCGAAAACGACCCACGTCCATTAAAGGTTTTAGATGATACTCAACTTAGACAACTATTAGACGCTCCCGATAGCGGCAAAAAAGACGGGCTTCGTGACAGAGCAATTTTAGAAACTCTCTTTTCCACCGGCCTTCGGGTTTCAGAGCTTGCTAAATTAAATTGTGATCAAATTAATCTGTCCAGACGTGAGTTTGGGATTGTAGGAAAAGGAGGTAAGGAGCGGGTAGTATTTTTGTCTGACTGCGCATGTGAATGGTTGGGTAGGTATTTAGGAATAAGGCATGACTCGTTTAAACCGCTCTTTATTCGTTATCAAGGTAAGGTTAATCCCCAAAATTATGGTGAGTCAATGCGGCTTACTCCCCGCTCGATTGAGCGGATTGTTGAAAAATATGTTAAAGCTTTAGGGTTTTCTGTAAAAGCTACTCCGCACACGCTTAGGCATAGCTTTGCCACTGATTTGTTGATAAACGGAGCTGATATACGCTCGGTTCAGGAGATGTTAGGCCACAGTAATATCTCTACTACTCAAATTTATACTAAGGTTTGATTACATGTTACAATGATTAAGTGGGTAATTTCTTAAAGCTTATTACTTTTGTTGCTGTGGCGGGATTGTCTTTTTATATCCTGCGATTTTTAGATGCGTCAATTTTAACCACACAGTCAACTTTTTCTAAATTTGCCCTGCTGACTATATCAGGTATTTTTTATACTTCCTTTTTGACTGCTCCCCTCTCCGTTGTTTTGTTTATTATTTTGGGTTCTTCAACCAATATATATTTGGTCATTCTTTTTGGAGGATTAGGCGCAGTGGTTGGTGATTTATTAATAATAAAATTCTTCCGAAAATTATTTAAAGCTTTTTCTTTTGTGAAACATGCGGAAAGTTTTAAAACGGCAAAAAAGATTGCCAAGAAATATCATCTGAATTTAGTGGGTCTTATTATCGGAATGGCGATTGTAGCCTCTCCTTTCCCGGATGAACTTGGTCTGATACTTTTGGGTGTTTCTTCTTTATCTTACTTTCAGCTGGCCATCCTAACTTTTTTGTTAAACAGTTTAGGTATATTGGTAATACTTTCTGCCGCTAAACTTTTTCTATGACGCAGGGATTAACCTCAGCACAGGTTGCAGCACAATTGAAAAAATACGGATTAAACCAGCTGCCCGCAAAAGGCGGCGACTCTTTAATTAAGATATTGATAAACCAAATTCAAAATCCCCTCTCGTATATATTAATTGCCGCAACTGTGCTTTCTTACTTAATTGGAGATATGTTAGATACCCTGCTTATTTTTGGAATCTGGGTATTAAATATCGCTTTAGGATTTTGGCAGGAGTATAAGGCTTCAAAAGAAATGGAAGCTTTACGCAAGCTTGAGGCGCCAAACTCACGGGTAATTAGAGACGGTAAACCAATTGAGATACTAACAAGCGAAATTGTGCCGGGCGATCTGGTAGTACTGGAAAGTGGAGACCGGATACCGGCCGACGGTCAGCTTACAGAGTCATATTCCTTACAAGTTAATGAGTCGATCTTAACCGGTGAATCTTTGCCGGTTATGAAATCCGGTAAACTTAATGAAAATTTGTTGTTTTTTGGCACAACCGTCGCCTCAGGACGGGCTAAGTTTGAAGTTTCCAAAACCGGACTGGATACAAAGTTTGGCCAAATTGCCCGGACTTTAACTGAGATCGAGGCAGAACAAACTCCTCTGGAAAAAGATCTGTTTAATTTTAGTAAAAAGGTCGGCATTGGAGCAATTGCAATTGCCGCTATAGTATTTATCATACGGATTTTACAGGGTTTTGATATTTTTCAAATGCTTTTTGTAAGCATTGCCCTGATGGTAGCAGTGGTGCCTGAAGGGTTGCCGGCGGTAGTGACAATTGTTTTGGCTTTAGGAGTCAGGAAGATGTATCGCAAAAAAGCTTTGGTTCGGAAAATGATTGCTGTTGAGTCATTGGGCGCAACCACCTTAATTGCTGCTGATAAAACCGGCACTTTAACCAAAAACGAGATGCGGGTTTCAGAGATTAAACAAGTATCAGGTAAAGAAAATGAGTTAGTTAAATGTGCCGTAGTTTGTAATAGCGCCAATTTGGTTTTAAAAGAAGATGGCGGCAATTTTGATATTTTAGGCGATACAACAGAAGGCGCATTACTTATTTGGGCCAAAGAGCAAGGAATGGATATTGATTTGGAAAGGTCAGCAGGGAAATTAATCAGTGAAACTCCTTTCAGCTTACATACCAGGAAAATGAGTGTTATATGGCAGCAAAACGGTAAAAAAACGCTCTTTGTCAAAGGCGCACCGGAGGTCATCATTGTTGAATCAAAGTTATCCCAAAAAGAGCGTCAGGTTTGGGATTTGGCGTATCAAAAAATGGCCAGGAAGGGTTTAAGAGTCTTAGCTTTTTCTAAAGATAATAAATTTTTGGGGCTTGTAGGAATTGCAGATGAGATTAGGGAGGAAGCCAAGGAAGCAATCAGACTGACAAAGCAAGCCGGCATTAAAGTAGTGATGGTGACAGGCGATAATGAATTAACAGCAAAGGCTGTGGGAGAAAGTATCGGGTTATTATCTTCAGGAGATGAGATTTTAACCGGAGCACAATTAAATCAGCTGAGTGAGGAAGAGTTATTACAAAGAATTGGCAAGGTTAAAATCTTTGCCAGAATTACACCGGAAGATAAGTATAAAGTAGTTATGGCTTATCAAACTTTAGGTGAAGTAGTAGCAGTAACCGGTGATGGTGTAAATGATGCCCTGGCTTTAAAAAAGGCTGATGTGGGGGTAGCAATGGGTAAAACCGGCACAGATGTTTCCAGGGAGGCCTCAGATATTGTCTTGCTGGATGACAATATCTTAAGTTTAGTTACAGCAGTTGAACAAGGCAGGCTAATTTATAACAATATTTTAAAAGTAATCAAATTTTTATTAACAGGCAATTTATCAGAAATACTGCTGATAGGTCTTGCTGTAGCACTAGGATTGCCTACTCCCCTTTTGCCTACTCAGATTCTTTGGATTAATTTTGTGACAGACGGATTGCCGGCATTAAGTTTAGGCTTTGACAGCGCCAATTCAAATATAATGAGGGTTCCTCCCAGGGCAAACTCTAATCTTTTAGACTGGAAAATGATTCACTATATTTTAATTGGAGGTGTAACTTTATCTATTATTTGTTTTGTTTTCTTCTATTTTTCCAATATGCTTTGGGGATTGCAGGATAGCAGAGCTTATACTTTTACCTTAATGGTAGTTCTGCAAATGATATTACCTTTTATTATAAGAAGGCATCATTCAATTGTCTCAAATAAATGGTTGTTGCTTTCTGTGATGTCAGTTTTGATCATGCAGTTTATGATTCTAACAAATCCCTTTTTAAAAGAATTATTCAAAATTTAGATTGACAAGCTGAAGTAATGCCTGTAGTATAAGTGCACTTCTGCCTTCTTTGTATGTCCAAAACAGATCTTCAGATTCCATCTTTAGGAAATAAATTTATAGATTTGCGGGACTCAATCACTGGAGATTCATATAACTGGAGCTGGGTCAGAGATTTGACTCAGGTAAATTACCTGGTTATTCATCACACTGCTGCTTCAGATACTCAAACTCCGCAGGATATAGCAAATTATCATATAAATACCAATGGTTGGGGTGGTATCGGCTATCATTTTGTGATTGCTAAAGCCGGAGCAGTTTATTATGCGGGAGACATCTCAACAGCCAGGGCTAATGTAGCCAATTTAAATGAGCAGGTAATAGGAATTTGTTTGATAGGTAATTTCACCTCCGGACGCGTGCCGACTGTTGAACAGTTGGACAGCGCCCACAAGCTTTGTGAGTTTTTTATAAATGAATATCCTAATTTACCCAATATTACTTCTTGGGATAAGGTTAGGGGTCACAAAGAACTGCCTAACCAGTCAACTACTTGTCCGGGAGATAACTGGCCTGAGTGGAGAATTCAAATCGTAGAAGGGATTAGTAGTTTATCTGAAACCTTCCCTTTGTCAAGTTCGGAGCGTAAAGACCGAATTGTCCAAACTTACAAAACTGTTTTAGGCAGAGAACCGGATCTGGGCGGACTGGAAGCTTATGTAAAAAGCGCACTCAGTATAGATCAAATTTTGCAGTCTATGGTCAATTCCAAAGAGCATCAAAATTTAATTAATATGGCAAAAAGGACTCCAGACTTGGAAATACAAGCCAGTGGTCTGCAAACCAGTTTGGCTTTTGTAAACCAGCAAGTGATTTTACTACGGGAAGCTTTACAAGAAAGAGAGCAAGAAATTAATCAGTTGAAAATGGTTGCTCCGGCTCCAAATAGGACTGAACCAAAAGAGGATCAGACCTTGACAATAATTCAGACTTTGGTTAACTTATACAAGTTTCTAATCCCGCTCAGTAAGGAATCTTAATTGAATATTAACGTATTTTCTTTAGTGGCAGTGCTGGCATTTTCTATTTTAAATGAGGCAATTATTGAATATCTATTTGGTAATGTAGAAATATTAAGGCCTTACTTGCCGCTTTTGTCTTTGGCAGTTGCCATTTTACTTGTGTTTATTTATCAGGTTAGTTTTTTTAACTTGATGTTTGGAGCAGAAAGCAATTCTCCTTTTTTGGATTTTCTGCTGACAGGTTTTATTATTTCCCGGGTTTCCAACTATGTTAACGACTTTGTGCAAAAGTTTTTTGAGAGTAAGTAAGATACAAAATATCTAAATCTGTTTGCCTGTGAGGCCGTAGTAAAGTAAATCTCCGCTAAAACCTATTGCTTGGAAAGGCCAAGTTAATATTACAGAGTAAAATCCGGGAGATAAAAAAGAAATAAAAGGCCAGTGGTAATAAATGGCAAAAGCAATAGCCACCAAAAAGCCGATCATAAAATAGGCTATGGCAACCGTTGATAAAATAGCTGATTTTTTCATTAGCTTTCTTTATTGTCTGCGGTCCTCTCGCTGGATGAGACTACTGTGGCTGCAGCCACTCTTTCTTTATCTCTGACTCTCATCAGTATCACTCCCTGAGTTTGCCTTTGTAAAGTGGGCACTTCCCCAAGGTCCATCTTAATTAGTTGGCCCCTAGTTGATGTTAAAACCAAAGTATCCATTGTCTTATCAATCACCCGGGCTGTCACAATATCCCCTGTTTTAGCGGTAATTTGAGCAGCTTTTACTCCTTGTCCTCCCCTGCCCTGTCTAGACCAGGCGCTTGTTAAAGTCTTTTTACCTAAACCATTTTCCATCACTACCAAAAGTTCTCCTTCTGTCTTGCCCACCATATTCAAAGAAACAACTTGGTCCCCTTTATCTAGCTTTATTCCTCTGACTCCGGAAGTATCCCGGTGAGTGGGTTTAACCTGCTTTTCATCAAATCTGATGGATTTACCCTTTTTGGAAACTATGATTGCATTATCTGTGTCGTCGGTCGGACAGACCCAGCCTAAAACATCGCCCGGGTCAAGTTTAATAGCCACCAGGCCGTTTTTTCTGATATTGGCATATTCTTCCAATGCTGTCTTTTTAACTGTCCCAAGCTCCGTGCACATAAAGAAGTATTTGAATTCTTCTTCTTTTTGTCTTCTGGTTAAAACAGCTGTGACTTTTTCCCCTTGTTCTACATTAATTAAATTAACAATAGCTTGTCCTTTGGCAGCTCTCTGGGTTTCCGGTATATCCCAGACTTTGATTTGAAAAACCCTGCCCTTATCCGTAAAGAATAGAATGTTGTCATGAGTCTGAGTATAGAAGATATGAGAAACAGCATCGGTTTCTTTAGTGGAAATTCCCATTACACCCTTGCCGCCTCTTTGCTGGATTCTAAAAGACATTGGGGACTGTCTCTTGATATAACCGCCCTCGGTGATGGTGACAATTGTAACTTCATTTGGGACTAAGTCTTCCTCGTTAAATTCCCCTACCTTTTGTTTATAAACCCGGGTTTTCCTGTCGTCAGCATACTTTTCTTTAATCTTTAATAGTTCATCTTTGACAACTTTTAGAATTTTTTCAGGATGCGCGAGCAAGTCTTCCAAATAAGCAATAGTTTCTCTTACCATCTTTAACTCATCTTCAATCTTTTGGATTTCTAAGGCTGCCAACCGCCTTAGCTGCATATCCAAAATGGCAATAGCTTGAATTTCTGTTAAATTGAACTTCTTTATTAAATTGGCCCGGGCCTCATCGGCATCCTTGCTCTTTTTGATAGTTTCTATGACTTCATCAATATTATCAACTGCAATTTTTAATCCTTCCAAAATATGTTCCCGTGCTTTTGCTTCTGCCAGCTCAAATTCCGAGCGTTTCTTAGTTACTACCTGTCGGTGGCGGATAAATTCTTCCAGGATTAAATTTAAAGTTAAAAGATGCGGTACCCCGTCAACCAAAGCCACTAAATTAACATTGAAAACAGACTGCATGGCTGTATGTTTATAAAGATTATTTAAAAGTGATTGAGGTTTGGCATCGCGCTTTAGATCAAATACAATTCTGACCATTTGCTTTCTGTCAGATTCATCTCTTAAATCCGCAATGCCTTCTAATTTTTTATCTTTAACCATTTCTGCAATTCTGGCAATTAAGGTAGCTTTATTTACTTGATAAGGTAATTCTGAAACAATAATTTGCACTTTGCCCGCTCCGCCCGCGGAGCGAGGCGAGCCGGAAGCTGTCTCATCAATCTCAGCTTTTGCTCTCATCACAATTCTGCCCTTGCCGGTAGCATACGCTGCCAAAATTTCCGATTGATCATAGATGGAAGCGCCTGTTGGGAAATCCGGACCTTTTATAAATTGGATTAAATCTTCAACGGTGGCGGTTGAAGAAAAAGAGTCGCTAGTCGCTAGAGTCGAGAGTCTAGACTTTTCTTCACTTGACTCCAGATTCTTGACTCCAGACTCTTTTACAGGGTGTTCTATCATATAGATTAATGCGTCACAAACCTCCCTTAAATTATGCGGCGGGATTTGAGTGGCCATGCCCACAGCAATCCCGGATGCGCCGTTAAGGAGTAGATTTGGTATAACTGATGGTAGTAAAACCGGTTCTTGAGTAGTGCCGGAATAATTGTCTATAAACTCGACAGTCTGTTTGCTGATGTCTCTCAGCAGCTCATCTGCAATTACAGAAAGCCGTGCCTCTGTATACCTCATTGCGGCCGGAGAATCCCCATCGATTGAGCCAAAATTTCCCTGGCCATCAACTAGCATATATCTCATAGAAAAATTTTGAGCCATTCTGACCATGGCCTCATAAACCGGCGCATCTCCGTGTGGATGTAGGTTTTTTAAGACCTCTCCTACTACTGCCGCAGATTTTTGATAACGGGAAGTATGGTGTAAACCCTGTTCGTGCATGGCATAAATGATCCGGCGTTGCACGGGTTTTAGTCCGTCTCTGACATCCGGCAAGGCCCGGGAGACTATAACAGACATTGCATAATCCAAATAGGATTTTTGCATCTCTTCTACAATAGGAGCCGGTTGTATCTTGCCAATGTTTGACATAAGGAAGACTTAAAAAACGAGCTTGTAAGCTCTAGTTTAATTATACCTTTTTTCAAGATCTAAGACAAGGCTTAGTGGCTTTGCGGGTAGTGGTATAATTCCGAAGTAAATATGAGAGATAACGAGCGGTGTTTAATAATCATACCGATTATACATACTGCTGCTGATATGATGAGTTTGAGATTGTCAATTCTCCGTGATAAGCAGAATGAGTTATTTGCCCTTGCTCAGTGGGAAAAGATCTCCGGATATCTTCATTCCTGGTCAGCAGGATTTTTAACAGGTTTGAAAGTTTACCAAGACGGTTTACCTGATACCTCAGAAGATAATTTGAATAAGATTTTTGCTCAGGCTCCGGGAAGAAACTATCGTATATTACGATGGTTAAAATCAGAAGGCGCGGTAATAATGGGAACTGAAAACACACAACTCCTTCTTGAGGAATATAGGTTTTTAACAGGCAGATATTATGCGTCAGATGAAGAATCATGGGCACGAGCAACTTTGGAGTATGTTGGACGGAGAGAACAATTGCTGGCAGATCGTGATACTTATATTGCTCAAAGAATAGATAATACCCTGATGCCCGGTGAAGCGGGATTACTTTTCATTGGACTAGCGCATAATATTAAACCACTATTGGTGAATAAAATGAAATTAGGAGAACCAGGAATATTTAGTTCGGATAGATTATTAGCAAAGTGGGGAAAGGAGATAGAGTGCCGGAACATTTAACGGAAAAAGATAAAACCCCTGCTCCGTTAGCACAGGTTAATATGAGGATTGGCATAGGATGGATGGGAGGAAAAACTGTAAGGGCAGGCGGACCCGGAAATTCCTGGGAAGAGAGTCCCGAAACAGATTGGAGAACTGTAGTTAGAGAACAGATATATAGAGGCCCGAAAGGACCAACTGCGGATTACAGAAGATTGGGTTCTGAACAATATCCGGCTAGATGGGAAGAAATGGGTTGGGATGAGAGAGACGAAAGATTCAGAGTTATTGTGCAGGTTCATGGTATTAATCTTTTAAGAGCCAGGTTTATGTTAAGTCGTCAGGGATATCACAGGCCTGAAGGATCAGATAGTGCTGTTTACACAAGGCTCACAGGCGGGACTGTTTTTGTGCTAAGTACACATCAAGATATTATCGAGGGACAATTAGAGATACCTAGATTTCCTCGACCAGTCTTTTTAATACCGTTTTGTCTTCCTAGGTTATCAGAGTATGATCCGACAAAAATGGGGGTTTCGGTATTAAATAATAATCTTATAGTTATAGGATATGGTAAGCTTCCATCCTAAAAAGATAGTTTTCATTTGATTTTCAAAGTATAAGAACCTGCTTTGTTCGTAGTATGATAGAATTATACTACTCGCTCGCAGAACCTTGCCTTTTTGCTGCGCAAAAACGTAATACTTCTATGAATTCAAAACTAAAAATAGGATTATTTTTTGGCGGTAGGTCTACAGAACATGAGGTTTCAATTATTACCGCACTTCAGGCTTTTGAAAATCTGAATAAAGAAAAATACGAAGTAGCGCCGGTTTATGTTTCTAAAGCCGGAGATTTTTATACTAACCCTAAATTTTTAGATATAAAAAATTACAAAGATATAGACTCGTTGATTTTATCTTCTTCTAAAGTGAACTTTGTTAGAAAAAATGGACAAGCAGGAATTATCAAACAAGGTTTTTCCTCACAATTTCTGACTTTGGATTTAGCCATCCCTTTATTTCATGGATCTTTTGGAGAGGATGGCTGTATCCAGGGAGTATTTGAAATTTATCAAATCCCTTATGCCGGGTTTAATGTTTTGGGCGCTGCTATTGCCATGGATAAGGTCCTAAGCAAATATGTTTTTCAGTCTTTAGGATTTCAAGCAGTAAAGTTTGTTTCCATTTATAGAAATGACTGGATTAAAGATTCAAAAAAGATTCTGAAACAAGTTCAGAATGGCTTGAGGTTTCCTATGATGGTTAAACCGGCAGACATTGGATCAAGTATTGGCATTAATAAAGCAAATAATATAGACGAACTCATCTTTAATATAGAGATTGCCTCAACTTATTCGGATAAAATTTTAATTGAACAAGCTTTTGAAAACTGTATAGAGATAAATTGCGCAGCATTAGGTTATGAAAAAGTTATGCCTTCAGTTTGCGAGATGCCTATCCGTTCCGGCGAAACATTATCTTATGCGGATAAATATATGAAAGGGGTTAAAGGTTCAAAAGGCACAAAAAGCGGGATGGCTTCTTTATCAAGGAAGATACCTGCTCCAATCAGTAAAAATTTAGCCAAGAAAATACAAGATGCGACGGTTAAGATTTTTAAAGCCTTAGAAGGATGCGGAGTGGCCAGGATTGACTATTTTGTTGATCCAAAAACCGAGCAATTTTGGGTAAATGAAGTAAATTCCCAACCGGGTTCTTTGGCGTTTTATTTATTTGAGCCTTTGGGAATTAAATATAGTCAGTTGCTGGATAAATTAATTGAGGATGGATTAAAACGTTTCGAAAATAGTAAGATGACTCAATATACCTTCAACTCTCCCCTGCTCTCCCAAATGGCAAATGCGGATTAAAAATATTGGTCAGGTAAATCATTTTCCAGTAAAACTGCTGCATTTGGTTTGGAGATTTGAGCAAGTAGATTAATTCCTTCTTTGGTGGAATTTACAGGGTGTATTTTTTCTTTAGGAAATCTGGCAGCTTTTAATCCTACAAGTAAATCCTTTTTGGCATTTTCACCAACAATGATAAATTGATCCACTATTTCTGCCGCTGTTTTTGCCAAGTTTTGATTTTCTTTTCCCGCCTCTTTGCCTAACTCCACCAGCCCGGGCGTGATAATAATCCTTTGACTGGCAGGGTAATTTCTAAGTAAGTTTAACGAAGACTTTGCTGATTTGGGGTTAGTGTTATAAGTATTGTCAATTATGGTTAAACTTCCCTGTTTGCTAATCTCTAATCTATGAGGGGTGGGTAATAGTAAATTGGCTCTTCGGCGAATTTCTTGTAAACCTAACCCTAGTTGCATAGCCGCAGTTACTGCTGCCAGGAAGTTACTCACATGATGTTCTCCTGTTAAGGGGATGTAAATTTGGGTAATACCTCTTGGGGTATGCATAGTGAAGCTTGTGCCATCTATACTTGTTTTAATGTCACTAGCAAAAACCGGACTGTTCTGCCCGTAAAACTTTGTGCGGACACTCGCTTCGCGAAGCGAGCCTCGGAGGTAGGAAGCAAGATTGTTTAGTACACTATACTCGCTGTTTAAAATTGCCAATCCCTGAGGTGTTAGATTTTTTACCAATTCGAATTTAGCCTGGGCAATGTTTTCCAACGAGCCAAACCTTTCCAAATGCTGAGGGGCAACTGCTGTAATAATGCCTATTTGCGGTTTGATTAACCTGGCAATTTTTGCAATTTCCCCTAATCTGTATGCTCCTATTTCAGCAATTAATATTTGAGTATTACTTTTAACATCTTCCAAAATTGTCTGAGCAATTCCTAAGGGAGTGTTAAAGCTTTTAGGAGTTTTTACCACATAATACTTTTTCCAAAGCAAGGTATACAAAATATCTTTGGTAGATGTTTTGCCAAAAGAACCGGTGATTGCAACAATTTTAAGGTTTGGTAAATGTTTAAGTTTTTGTTTAGTTTTATCTAAGATCTTATCTTTTAAATAAATCTCAAAGGGTAAAATGTTTAAGTGAGACAGGATAATAAAAATAGGAGTAATAAATTGGAAAAAAATTATTAAAAGCCAGAAAGATATTGAGTATTGTATTGATAAAAAGTAAGCTGCAAAAATTTGCCAAAAAATTGTTCCCAAAAGTAAAGCTACAACTTTTTTGCTGAATTGCAATTTGTGTTTTACTTGTAAATTCCTTTTTAGAGGATATTTACAAAACCAGCTCAAGAAAACTACAGAGTCATACTCTAAGATTTGATAAATATAAAGGTGGTCTAAAATGGGAAAAATTTCAGCTAAAATCTTTGACATAGTATGCTACCCTTTCCGGATCATGTATATGTAAATAATGACCCATTTCCTCTAAGACAACTAGATTAGAGTTTTTAATCAACTGATACATTCTTTTGCCGTACTTTAGGGGAACTGCTCTGTCCTCCCCTCCCCAAATTATCAGTGTTTCTGCTTTAATGTGAGATAAGTCCGAGGTTAAATCCTCATTTAAAGTTCTGATTAAAGAGGTTTTCATCAGTCCGGCATCTTCATAGTCTGACTCAATCCTTCGATAAAATTTTTTTCTAATTTGGGTTTTTAAATTAAAAATATCCGGAACAAAAAAATGAATAATTTTTGCCAAAGGATAGATAAGTAATCTTTTAATGCTTGGGTCCGGTTTTATACCGGAGGATCCGATTAATATGAGTTTATTAATAAGTTTTGGATAATGTCCTGCTAGCCTGATAGCTACTTTACCACCGAATGAATGACCTAAAACTATTGAATTTTTAATATCATTTTTTTTAATAAAGCCGGATAAAATTTGTGCATAATCTTTAGTATCAAATGCTTTTTTTGGTAACTCGCTTCTGCCAAATCCAGGTAAATCAATCAACCAAATTGTAAATTGACCTTTTAATAAATCTGTTAGTCCCCAAAAAGATGAAACATCGTGGCCCCATCCATGTAAAAGGATTAAATTTTTACCTTTACCCAATTTTTGATAATAAATATTTTGACTGCCGATTTTTTGATACATACATTACACCACCACCCTTTTTGTAGAAGCAGCCAAATTAACCAGAATTTCAGAAGGTATTTTTTTACAAATTTTGGCTACATTTTCAACTGAATTTTTATCCGCCTTTTTATCCGAGTAAACTATCACTTGCTGGTTTGCCACCGGGTTTTTAACCTTACTTAAATCGATTGCTGTTAAATTCATGCTTACCCTGCCAATGATCGGACAAATTTTACCGCCTATAGTCACCACTCCTTTATTTGATAAGCCTCTGTCAACTCCATCATAGTATCCCAGTGGTAAAATTCCTACCAGCATATTTTTTTTAGCTGTATATGTTCCGTTGTAACCAATCTTTTCATATTTATTTATATTTTTTATTTGAATAAGTTTAGTTGTGAATTTTAGAGTAGGTTGCAGTCTAATATCCGAAAATGTTGGTGGATATCCGTAAAGCGCCCGCCCAGCCCTGACTAAATTGGAAACGCCAGCTATGATTTTTCTGGTTTCGGGATTAACAATACTGCCGGAGGCAGCAATATGCAGCCATTTTGGTTTAATATCCATCTTTTTGAGTATTGATTGGGCTTTTTTAAAGTTTTTGATCTGGTGTAAAAATAATTTATCGTGTTTGTCTTGAGAAGAAGCTAAGTGCGACATTAAGCCTTCAATCTTTATATTTTTCAATTGTTTTAACTCACCTAAAAATTGAGGTAATTGTTCCATGGTTATCCCTTCTCTGCCCATACCCGTATCTACAAAAATATGCACCTTGCAGCCTGGCTGGTAATCATTTAAAACTTTTGCCAAGTCTAAATTATAAACTGCATAGGAAAAAGATAATTTTTTAACTTTTAAATTCCGTGGATCAGTAAAACCCATGATGAGTATAGGCATTCTAATATTGGCTTTAAGCAGTTGATAAGCCTCAAATAAACTATCCACACAAAGAAAAGGTATCCTGCGTTCCGCATCCGATGTGTAGCATAGCGCTTTGGACACTTCTAAAATTCCATGGCCATAACCATTACTTTTAACAACAGGGGCTATTTTGAGTTTATGATTTAAGTTGGAAAGGTACGCGAAATTGCCCAAAAGGTTTTTTTTGGAAATTTCTATTCTATTTAGAGTTTTGTACTCATCTTTAAATAAGCTTAAAATTTTTCCAATCATTTCCCAAAAACCTTTTGGGCAGCCTTATTAAATTTTCTTCCCCTGTCAAATTCATTTTGGAATAAATTAAAAGAGGTGGCAGCGGGAGAAAACAGAATTACATCCCTTGGCTGTATCTGTTTTTTTACATCATGTAGCAGCTTTTCTAAGCTATTGTAAGTTCCGGCAATTAAATTTTGATTCTGCATTAGTCTCTTGATTCCGTCTGTAGAATCCCCTTCCAGAAAGAAAACTTTTTTGGCGTATTTATCAACTACTTTGGCATATTCTTCATAAGCCATATTTTTATTCATACCTCCGGCGATAAGCAAGCAATTCGGAAAAGTTTGTAAAGCTTTGATGCCGGCATCAGGAGTGGTAGCGGCAGTATCGTTGTAAATTTTAACCCCATTCCACTCTTTTATTAGCTCCATTCTGAAGGGTACTCCTTTGAACTGCGAAAGAGAGTTGAGTAAGAGATTTGAGCTTGCGCCAAGGGTTTTTCCAATAGCAAATGCAGCTGCAATATTTGATAAATTATGTATTCCCTGTAACTTGGGATGAAAATCTTTGGGTAAATCGTTTGATGAGTAGAAAATTATTTGTCCTTTGAATCCTGTTATAAATTTGGGGTTATTGATAGTAGTGTCATCCTTGTTTATGAACAGAAAGTCATTTTGTATCTGATATTTACCGATTACTCTCTTTGAACAAATGTATTCATCCATATTTTGGTAGTAATTTAAGTGATCCGGATAAATGTTTGTGATAATTGCCCATTTAGGTGAAACTTTGTGTTGATCAAAAGCTTCCAGATGAAAAGATGAAAGTTCTAAAATTACTAAAGTATTTTTATCAATATGTTTTGCTATATCCAAAACACTTTTACCAATGTTGCCTGCAAGAACTACACCTCCGAGGTGATTTGCCAGTATTTCATAGATTAGAGAGGATGTGGTGGATTTGCCTTTAGTGCCTGTTACGCCGATAATTTGTGATGGTTTAACATATTCCAAAAAAATTCCCATATCTTGCTCTATCCTTTTACCTTTCTTTAAGGCGTATTGCATATAGGGACTACCAAGTTTAACTGCCGGGTTTTTGATAATTAGATCTGCCCAGTCTATATCATCATTTTTATGTCCGCCTAAGGTATATTCTATAGAGCCAAAGGCTTTAAGTTCTTCTAAAGAAGGGTGTAAAATATCCGCTGTTTTTAAATCAGTCACTCTGCCTTTGGCTCCTTGAGAGGCAAAAAATTTAGCAGCTCCAACTCCTCCTTGATTTAATCCCAGTCCAAAGATTAGTACTTTTTGATTTGCATATAAATTATTCATAATTTAGTTTCTCACTTCTCTTGTATACGCATGGTATTATATCTTTCTAATGAGCAACTTACCAATCGGAGTATTTGATTCGGGGATTGGTGATGGTTTTAATTATGATTCCCTCCAGGATTGATGTTTTGTAATACGAAATAATGAAGAAACATATTGAAGAAATGATTAGTAAGATTAAAAGTTTTCTAAATTCATTGGCAGATATAAAAAAGGAACAAAAAAATATTGAAATCAATTTATTTAATCCGAAAATCAATGCAAACTTAATGGCAAAATTTGCCAAGGCGCAAAAAAGGCTTATGTTTTTAGATTACGACGGAACTTTGATTCCTTTTAAAGAAAAACCTTGGGAAGCAAGACCGTCAAAGCCGCTTTTGGAATTACTGCAAAAACTTACCTCAAATAAAAAGAATGAGGTGGTAATAATTAGCGGGCGGGATAAAGATACGTTAGGAAAATGGTTTGGCAAGTTGCCGATAAACCTGGTGGCTGAACATGGATTATTCATTAAAGAAAGATGGGCCGGCTGGAAAGTAGTTCACTTTCCAGCTACCGGATGGAAAAAAGAAGCTTTGCGGTTGCTTTCACTATATACGGATCAATTGCCGAAATCATTTATTGAAGAAAAAGAATATTCTCTTGCCTGGCATTACAGGTTGTCTGACCCTTTGCAAGCCACTGTCAAATCTAAAGAGTTAATGGATGATTTGGTCAATTTTACCGCCAGCAGGAATCTGCAAATCTTACATGGTAACAAGATAATTGAGATTAAAAGCGTTTATATCAATAAAGGGATTGCCGGCAGCAGATGGTTTGCTAAACAGGATTTTGATTTTATTTTAGCTGTAGGAGATGACAGAACTGATGAGGATTTATTTTCTGCTTTGCCTGAACATGCTTATTCTATAAAAGTAGGTTCATTTATTTCTTCTGCCAGAATAAATATGGAAAGCTATAAGCAAGTACTAAAATTATTATCTAATCTGGTTAAAATTGCTTAGTGAGTTTCTTTGCCAATTTATCAATATCCCCTGCTCCCATAAAAAAGACAATATCTCCCCTCCTGATCTCTTTACCTAAAGTTTCTTTTAGCTCTTCCGGATTTTGATATCTTACATTACTTTTTTGTACAGATTGGGCCAGCTGCCAACTTTTAACCAACCCGGTATCTGTTTCCCTGCTCGGATAAATATCCAATAAAACAATTTGATCAACAGGAAGTTGTTTAAAAACTTTAACAAAATCATCAAATAAATATTTGGTTCTGGAAAACATATGGGGCTCAAAAAATAACCAAATAATTTTGTTGGGAAATTTGCTTCTTGCAGCTTCCATGGTAGTTTTAATTTCTGTAGGATGATGGCCAAAATCAGTAAAAACTTGGGCTTCTTTATAAAGGCCTACAAATTCAAACCTTCTGCCTATGCCGGAGTAACTTTCCAAGCTTTTCCGGATAATAGAGGGATCGATATTTAATAACATTCCAACTTGGAATGCCGCTGAGGCGTTGGAGTGATTAAATAAACCGGGGACCTTTAATTTTAAGTTGTAGCGATGTCGTGAATAATTGAAACAGGTGACTCGACCCTGTATGGTCTTATCTGCTAAGTTGGCTACAAGCGCATCTTTGGTTTGCAGAAGAAATTTTTTGAAACTTTCTTTATAGGACTCGAAATCCTTAAAATATTCCGGATGGTCCATCTCTATGTTAGTGACTACAGTAATATTTGGATTTAAAGCCAAAAAGTTATCATTAAACTCATCAGCTTCTATAACAAAGTACTTGCCTTTACCAATGCGATAATTTGTTTTCCATTTTGGGACTATTGCCCCAAGCAATACTGTTGGATTTAATTTAGCATCCTCCAGTATTTGAGCAATCATAGCAGTGGTAGTGCTTTTGCCATGAGTGCCGCAAACTGCGATAACAAATTTATCCTGAGTTAAGTAAAGGCCTGTAAATTGTTGCCAGGTCAAAACAGGGATGCCTTTTTGCTTGGCAGCCAAAACTTCCGGATTGTTTGAGTCTAAAGAAAAAACAGCAGGGGTAACGGCCAAGATATCTATGGGTTCAGAATGACAGTATAAATGATTTGTGTTATGCCCGGTAAATAATTGATCATCACGAAATGTTTTTGTGAATTCATTTAAAGGATGTAAATCGCAGCCTGTAATTTTAAATCCCTGAGACTCTGCAATCGCTGACGCTGCAGAAGTACCACTCCCCCCTATTCCCAAAAAATGAACCCTTTTTGCCATAAAATATTATATGTCTAAGATGGCTAGCTTGGCATGGGTTTGGATGAAACGTTTGCGGGGCGGGACTTCATCTCCCATCAGCATGGTAAATACTTCATCAGCTGCCACTGCATCTTCTATAGTCACCTGCTTTAAAACTCTGTTTTCCGGATTCATAGTAGTTTCCCAAAGCTGGTCCGGATTCATTTCTCCCAAACCTTTATAACGCTGAATGATTAAACCAGGTGATTTTGTCATAATGACACTATCTTTACCAATCTTAAGAGTTTTCAGAATTTGATTTTTTTCCTCATCAGAATATGCATAGTTAATATCTTTGCCTTTTTGGACTTTATAAAGCGGCGGCTGAGCTATATATAGATAGCCTTTGGTGATAACTTCCGGCAAATATCTGAAAAAGAATGTCAAAAGCAAGGTTCTGATGTGCTCTCCATCTACATCCGCATCAGTCATAATGATTATCCTGTGGTACCTGGTTTTTTCATAATTGACCGTATCCCCAATGCCTGTACCTAAAGCAATTACCAAAGCCCTGATTTCTTCAAACTCCAATACCTTATCTAAGCGCGCTCTTTCTGTATTTAAAATTTTTCCCCTAAGCGGCAAAATAGCCTGGAATTTTCTATCTCTGCCTTGCTTGGCACTACCGCCTGCTGAATCTCCTTCCACAATATAAAGCTCAGAATTTGCAGGGTCTCTTTCCTGACAATCAGCTAACTTTCCCGGCAGAGTCATGCCTTCTAAAGCCCCTTTTCTGATAACTGCATCTTTGGCTGCCCTGGCTGCTGCCCTGGCCCTTGCTGCCAGTAATACTTTTTCCAGAATTACCCGGCCGTCTTGAGGATTTTCTTCAAAAAATACCTCCAGTCCTTCCTTGACTGCTTGGGCAACAATTGGTTGGAGTTCGGCATTTCCTAATTTTTCTTTTGTTTGGGATTCAAACTGAATTTTATCCGAGTCCATCTTAATGGATACAACAGCAGTTAATCCTTCTTTCATGTCCTCGCCGGTTAAGTTTTCATCCTTTTCCTTTAAGGCTTCGGTTTTTCTGGCGTAATCGTTGATAGCCCGGGTTAAAGCGATCCTAAAACCTGTTAAATGAGTGCCACCCTCTGTAGTTGGTACTACATTGGCAAAACTTTCCACATTTTCAGCAAAGCTGTCATTGTATTGAATGGCCACTTCTACATCTACCTCCTCTATCATTCTATGGATTAAAATAGGCTCAGGATGAATTAAGGCCTTATTTCTATTTAAGTGTTTTATTAAAGTAGCCAAACCTGATTGGAAATAAAAATGACGTTGCTCTCCGCTCCTTTCATCATAGAGATGAAAAAATATTCCAGCTACCAAATATGCTACCTGTTTGAGCTGTTTTTCCAGCCTTTCAAATTCCACGGTGACAGCGGAAAAAACCGTTTTGTCCGCCAAGAAAGTAATTTTGGTGCCGTTTTGAACTTTCCAGTTGAAACCGGTTTTAAAAGGCAGCTCGCCATTTTTGGGAATTGGGGCAACTTTAGCTTTGGCTTTACCCTGTTTATATTCCTGAAAATATTCCTTGCCATCTCTTCTTACTTCGGCCCGAACATACTCGGATAAGGCATTTACAGCGGATACCCCTACACCATGCAGGCCCGTTGAAACTTTATAACCTCCTTCTCCAAATTTACCTCCGGCATGGAGAGTTGTCATAATAACCTCAAGTGCCGAGACTCCGACTTTAGGGTGAATTTCTATCGGGATTCCTCTGCCATTATCTGCTACTGTGACATAATCGTCTTTATGTAAAACAACCCAAACATCTTTTGCATAACCTGCCAAAGCTTCGTCAATTGAATTATCAACTACCTCTTTGACCAGATGGTGTAATCCCCGTACATCGGTTGAGCCGATATACATACCAGGACGTTTGCGGACCGGCTCCAAACCTTCTAATACCTGAATTTGTTCTGCGGAATATTTAGCGGATTGTTTAGGCATACAAATAGCCTCCTCGAGGCTAAATATAGTTTAACAGTTTAAGTAACTAGAGTCTAGAGTCAAGTGTAGGAAAACAATAACTAGACTCTTGACTCTAGCGACCAGACTCTACTTTCGGCATAACCAGCATCAGATATTCTAAAATTGTCCTGATGTTGACGTTTTGAGCAGTCCATTCCTCTGCCTGTAAAACTTCTTTTAAAAAATTAATATAATCCGTATTTCCGATGTGGGACGGTAGATTGTCGCGAAAGAATTTAATTAAATAATGGAAAAAATCCGCCCTCTCTTTTAAGTTGGCAATGTATTCGAAACGTTCTTCAAAAGTGTCTTCCAGCAGTTTATGTAAGTCTTCTTCAAATTTACTATGATATACTAGAGTATTATAGTTTTCGGCAATTTTGGTTACCTGGCAGCGCGAAAGAATGGTAGGTAGAAATGAGTGTTCGGAAGAAGCTGCCAAAATTAATAAAGAGTTTGGTGTCAGTTCTTCGATCGTCTTAAGCAGGGCATTTTGAGCTTCAGCCGTTAAGCCGGAAGCTTCTTCTAACACCGCTGCTCTGCCTTTTGCCTGAAACGGTTTTAGCAAAAAGTGCGCTTTAATTTGCCTGGCCTGTTCTATGCCCAACTTACTGTCTTTAGGAAACAAAAGTAAATCAGGATGGGGAAATTTAGCGCCAAACCGGCTCAAAATTGTCTTTATTTCCTCTGCTCTTTTGTCCGGCGACGGCGAAATCAAAACCCTTGCAATCATAGGAAGATTTTAACATAATGAATATATGCCCATTGAAGAGATCCTGTTTAAGCAAGGCTTGCTTACCTCTGACCAGTTGGCCGCGATTAAATTAGAAAGTATTAACTCCGGCCAAAGCGTGGAGAGTCTTCTTTTACAGCATAATCTGATTCCTTTAGATAAGATTACCCAGGCTAAGGCTCAAATTTTAAGCGTTCCCTTTGTTAAAGTTGAAGATAAGGCTATAGCAGCTGATATCTTAAATCTTATTCCCGAGCCGGCAGCCCGCCGCTATAAAATTATTCCGTTTGAAAAATCCAACGGCGAGTTGTTAGTGGCAATGGTAGATCCGCTGGATATCCAAATTATTCAGTTTATTGAAAAAAGAAGCGGCATGCGGGTCAAGCCTTTTTTGGCGCTTGAGAGCGATATTTTGAAAGCAATCAGCGACCAATATGCCCAGAATTTAACTACGGATGTTACCTCAGCTTTAAAAGAAGTTCAGTCTGTTGAACCCGCTAAGGAGCAGTCAGAGGGGTTGGAAGTTATATGGGAGGCGCCGGTTACCAATATAGTAAACCAACTGCTGGAGTATGCTGTTAAAGCCAGGGCATCGGATATCCATATTGAGCCGGAAGAAGACAGAATCAGGATCAGATACAGAATTGACGGGATTTTACAGGAGAAGATACTTCTGCCCAGAGGGGTGCATGGAGCATTAGTCTCCAGAATTAAAATATTAGCTGTTTTAAAAATAGATGAAAAACGGCTGCCCCAGGATGGGCGTTTCACTTTCACCTATGATTCTCACGAAGTTGATCTTCGTATTTCCGTCATCCCGACCGTTTTCGGAGAGAAAGTAGTGATGCGGCTTTTGCCTAAATCTACAGTTGCTCCTACTCTGCTGGAGCTGGGACTGCGGGGTACGTCTTTCAAAGCTTTGGAAGGGCAACTGTTAAGAACTCACGGTATTATCCTGCTTTGCGGTCCGACAGGCAGTGGTAAGACTACTACTTTATATTCAATTTTGACTAAAGTGTCTACCACTAAGGTAAATGTTGTTACCGTCGAAGATCCGGTCGAATATCAAATTTCGGGAGTAAACCAGGTACAGGTTAATCCGGGCGTAGGCCTCACTTTTGCTTCAGCTTTGAGAAGTTTCCTAAGGCAGGATCCTAATATAATTATGGTAGGTGAAGTGCGGGATACTGAGACCGCTGAGTTAGCAATTCAGGCAGCCTTAACCGGCCACCAGGTTTTTTCCACCGTTCATACCAATTCTGCATCCGGCGCTGCCCCGAGGCTTTTGGATATGGGCGTAGAACCGTTTTTGCTGACATCAGCTTTGAATACTACGGTAGGACAAAGGGTGGTGAGAAAAACTTGTCCGCACTGCAAAATACAATTCAGTCCCCCGCCTGAGGTACTGGAAGGGATTAAACAAGTTTTGGGAAAGATTATTTCTTCACAGTCCGGCATTTCTAAATTCTATAAAGGCACAGGCTGCAATTTTTGCAACCATACCGGTTATTTGGGAAGAATTGGTATTTTTGAAGTTTTAGTGATAACTGATCAGATTAACAAATTAATTTTGGAACATGCCTCATCCAACGCTATAGAAAAGGTAGCTGCCGAAAGCGGCATGATTACTATGAAGCAGGATGGCTATTTAAAAGTATTGGAGGGGGTAACAACTTTGGAAGAAGTGCTTAGAGTCGCCCAGGATTAAGTTTATGAATATACATCAGCTTTTGGATTTAACAATTCAACGGAACGGTTCCGACTTACACTTATCAGTAGGTTTTCCTCCTGTGATCAGAATACACGGAGAATTATTTGTTGTTCCGGGCAGCGAGGCAGTCACCCCTGAACAAATGAACGGATTTTTGCTGTCTGTTTTAAACAGCCAGCAAAAAGATATTTTTACCCAAAATCTGGAGTTGGATTTTTCATTGGAGCTGCCAAATAAAGGCAGGTTTAGGGTCAATGTTTTTAAGCAAAAAGGCCATCCGGCCATTGCCATGCGGCTGATACCGGTAGTCATCCCGCCTTTTTCAAGTTTGGGTTTCCCCAAGGTTGTCCAAAAAATTCCGGAGTTAAAACAAGGTTTTATTCTGGTGACAGGGCCGACCGGCCATGGTAAATCCACTACTTTGGCCTCATTTATCAATCAGATAAATCAAAGCCGCGCCGAGCATATCTTAACAATTGAAGATCCGATTGAATATATATATCCTCCCGGTAAATCTCTGATAGACCAAAGAGAAATGTTTTTGGATACTAAATCCTGGGGTAATGCTTTAAAAGCGTCTTTGAGAGAAGATCCGAATGTGGTATTGATTGGTGAAATGAGGGATCTGGAGACAATTTTATCGACAATGACCATAGCCGAAACCGGGCATCTGGTTTTTGCCACCCTGCATACTAATTCTGCGGCTCAATCCATTGACAGGATTATTGATGTATTTCCCGAAGTTCAGCAACCTCAGATCAGGCTGCAGCTGGCAGCAACTTTAGAGGCTGTTTTATCTTTGCGCCTGATTCCCACAATTGCCCCGGGGCGGGTTTTGGCAAGCGAGGTTTTGTTTGCTAATCCGGCTATTAAAAATATTATCCGCGAAGGTAAAACTTATATGATTGACAATGTTATTGAAACATCGGCTGAAATGGGGATGCAGATTCTGGAAAGTTCACTGGCCAATCTGGTTAAATCGGGTAAAATTGCGCCTGAAATGGCTCAAAGGTTTGCTTTGCGTCCGGGACTGCTCAGTAAATTACTCAGGTGAATTAAATGGAATTTATCTATAAAGCAAAGGATGTGCAGAATTCATATCATGAAGGTAACATTCAGTCTGCCGATGCTCATTCGGCAGCTATGGTGTTGCGGAAAAAAGGGTTGATTGTTATTTCACTCTCGTCCAAGGAATCTCCCGGCAATAATTTCTTCAGCAAATTTTTGTCGAGGGTTAATTTTACAGAGCTGGTGATTACCACAAGACAACTTGCTACCATGGTTTCAAGCGGCCTGGTTTTATCCGATGCCATAGATGTTTTAGAAGAGCAGCAAACCAATCAAACTTTAAAGAAGGCTCTGGCAGGCATATCTTCAGATATTAAAGGCGGATTGACTTTGGCTCAGGCTTTAGGCAAATATCCCGATATATTCCCCCGCCTCTATGTTAATCTGGTCAAAGCAGGTGAAGCTTCCGGCCAGCTGGATAAGGTTTTGCTGCAGATGGCAGACGGATTGGAAAAAGACCGGGAATTTAAAGCAAAAGTTAAAGGCGCAATGATATACCCGATTGTAGTTTTGAGCATGATGATGGTGGTTATTATCATCATGATGGTCTTTGTCATTCCTAAGCTAACCTCCCTATATCAGCAATCAACTATTGAATTACCTCTGCCAACTAAAATTTTAATCGGCAGTTCCAATTTATTTATTAATTTCTGGTGGATAGGTTTGATTTTACTGATTTGCGGAGCTGCCGGTATTACCAGATGGAAAAAAACGCCTGAGGGTAATATGTTTTTGGACCGTCTGATTTTAAGACTGCCTGTTATAGGCAGAATTGTGACGAATGTGACGCTGACAAATTTTAACAGGACTTTCGGATTGCTTACTACAGCCGGTATTCCCATACTTGAGTCAATCGGTATAGTTGCTGATGTGATGGATAATGCGGTATATAAAACAGCTCTAAAAGAAGCTTATTCGGGGGTGGAAAAAGGATTGCCGCTTTCTAATCTTCTAACCCTGGCTGTTTTTCCGAAAATTGTCAGCCAAATGATTAGAGTCGGCGAGGAAACAGGTAAAGTAGATGAGATTTTTTTTAAGCTGGCTGATTATTTTGAGTCAGAATCCGATCATCTGGTTAAAAATTTAACTGTAGCCATAGAGCCGATTGTGCTTATCATTTTAGGCATAGGCGTGGCATTTTTGGTAATCTCCATTATTTTGCCAATCTATAAGTTGACTACTTCCTTTTAAATCTGGCTCTTGACTAAGCCGGATAGTTTATGTCTACAATGGATTAACAAGTGAAGGGAGGTGAAAAAAACTTTGAAAAAATCTGCTCAGGTTCATAAGGGTTTTACCCTGGTTGAACTTTTGGTAGTAATTGCAATTATCGCCATTTTGGCAGCAGTGGTTGTTTTGATCATCAATCCTCTGGAATTAACAAGACGCGGCAGAGATGCAGCCAGGCTTTCAGATCTGGCAAATTTGCAAAATGCCATTAATGTGGCGGTTCAGGAAGCCACAGGATCGGGAACTGCTGATATTCTTTGCGCGGCCGGTTTTAATAATTCTGCCAGTTCATGTAAAGGTGTAAGTAATACAGGCACCAGAGCTTCGGACGGAACAGGTTGGGTTGGGGTAAATTTGAGCGCTCAAAAGAGCGTTTCAGTGCCAACATTGCCTGCTGATCCGACCAATGATGCTATTAACCATTACGCCTATTGTTCTGATGGTGATGCCTGGGAAATAAATGCGGCTTTGGAATCAGACCAACAGAAGGATAAGAAGAAAAATGACGGCGGGGATGATGATACTTTGTATGAGGTTGGTTCTAATCTGAAGTTAGTCTCTGCAACGGGTGGAACATGTGCGTATTAGCAGCAATCAGCTGTCAGTCGTCAGATGGTTATAATATTAGGATTTTTATTTGGATCGGTTTTAGGAAGCTTTGCTAAGGCTATTGCAGATAGAAGCTTGAGTCAACGGTCATTTGGGGGAAGGTCGTATTGTTCTCATTGCAAAAAAACTTTGAGGTGGTACGACCTTTTTCCTATTCTCTCATACCTTATTTTAAGAGGCAGATGCAGATATTGCCATACGTTAATCGGCCTCGATTATCCTTTGACCGAAGTTATACTCGGTTTTATCATGGCTTTGTTTTTGAGTCAGACTACCGTACAGTTTACCGACTCTGCCGATCCTTTCAAAATAACATTGTTTATCATGGGGCTGATTTTTAATATTTTTGTGATAGTGGTTTTATACATTGTGGCCTTAACAGACATTAGAAAGATGCTTATCCCCGATAGGGTAATATTACCCTCAATTGGGATAGGTTTTATTGCTTTGCTGGTTATTTACTTAACTAAGTATTTGCTCTTTCCTGTTTGGTTAACAGTTGAGCCGTTTGTCCGGTCTGTTGCAGCGGGTTTGGGAATCGGATTATTTTTTGCAACCTTGATTATTATTACTAAAGGCAGGGGTATGGGAGGAGGAGATGTAAAACTTGGAGCCTTTATTGGTTTATCTTTAGGATTTCCCAATTCTTTGGTGGCATTAATGCTGGCTTTTTTAACAGGGGCAATTGTATCAATATTTCTTATTTTATTTAAAAGAAAACATTTTGGCCAGACTATCCCCTTTGGCCCCTTTTTAGTTTTAGGCAGTTATATTTCTTTACTCTGGGGAAGACAAATAGTTGATTGGTACTTACGTTTATCAATTTAACTTCATTGTCATTACGAGCGATTAGCGCGGCAATCTTCAAATTGGTATCTTGACAGATGTAAAAAATTGTATCAATAATAAATATAGATATTAAAATCTTTAAATTGACATGAAAAAGTTTCTGCCCAAAACTGTTAATAATCCTCGAGGTTTTACTTTAATTGAACTTCTGGTGGTTGTATCCATAATTGCTTTTCTTTCGGTAATTGGAGCAGCCGCGTTTGGTAATGCGCAGGCTCAGGCAAGGGATGGTAAAAGACGGGCGGATATAGATGCCATTTCAAAGGCACTGGAATCCAATTTTTCACCTACTTCAAGTACACCATATCCAGTTGATAGTACTGCTGAAGGTGGTACTCTTATGTCGTCCGGCTCAAATCCAACAGATCCCGGTGGCAATGGTAATCAGTCTTACAGTATAATAGTAGCAGCTCAGAAAACATATACAGTCTGCGCAAAATTAGAAAAAGGTAATGGTAATGCAGACGGAGATGGAAATGGTTCAGCATTTACTAATGCAGGCGCTAATGCAGGTACTTGGTTTTGTAGAAAAAATCAGCAATGAAACAAGTAAAATTACATAATAAAGGATTTACATTAGTAGAACTCTTAGTTGTAGTAGCAATTATTGCTATTTTATCAGTAATAGGAATCACACTTTTTAGCAGCGCTCAACAAAATGCCAGGGATGCCAGAAGAAAGTCTGATATTGATGCTATTGCTAAAGCATTAGAAATTAAAAGGCAGCCTAGTATTGTTTATTATGTAAGTCTATTAAATACTGATTTTAGTAGCGGGGCAATTCCTACTGATACTACTACTGCCCAATACTGTATAAAAGTATATACAGCTGAGAATGGAGCACGCACAGAAACAAATCCTACTGTATGGAATGCGGATGGAAATGGGGCAGCAGTAGTGGGTACAGTATGTCCATCAAGCTATAGAAAAGCTACAACAGATAATGGTTTCCTGACTACTTATTTTCCTGTCGATACTGAAAAGTCATGGAAGGTATGTGCTATATTAGAGAATACTAATGCATCTCCAAATGTCTATTGCAAAAATAGCGCGCAATAAATCCCTCGAAAATTCTAGTCATTGCTAATCGCTCGCAATGACGTCCGGTGAGCGCTTACCTCTGGAATATTACCTGGTTTTGCCGCAGATTTGACAAATAGATATACTCCGTATATACTTAATATTACCATGAGCTATGGAGTAATTAGTATAAAAGTTGATCCCCTTACCAAGAAAGAAGCCAAGTATACGGCTGAAAAGCTGGGTTTATCTTTGTCTGCTGTTTTAAAAGGTTTCTTAAAGCAATTCATCAGAACAAAAACAATTACTTTCAGCGTTGCCGAAGGTGAGGAACCAAGTGAATATTTAATCAAAGCAATGAAGCAAGCAAAAAAAGATTGGAAGGCAGGAAATGTTTCTCCGTCCTTTGATAATGCTAAGAATGCAATTGCCTGGCTTCATAAATCAAAGGTTTGATGAAGATATTTTTTACTAAAGACTTTCACAAACGTTATAAAGAAGTAAATGTCAGGATGCAAAATAGCGTTGACGAGCGGATACGTATTTTTCAAAGAGACCCACTAGATCCACAGCTGAATAATCATGAACTTAAAAAAAATGGCAAGGATATAGCAGTATAGATATAACTGCCGACTATAGAGCTGTTTACAGAGAAGTAATCATGGGTAAAGGTATAGCTGTATATTTTATTGCCTTGGGTACACATGATGAGTTATATAAGCACAGTAGTTGAATGTCAGATTTACTTAAAAGATTCCAGATATCTTAAAATTTTAGCTCCAAATTGACGAAGATCTTTAATATCATGCTTATAATCTTTGAAAAGAAGCTTAAAATCAAAATTATTGTAACCGTGAACTACCCTGTTTCTAAAATCTGCCGCACGGCCCATTTTCAATGATAATTCCCTGTTGATAATTTCTTTTTCTCCTAAAAATATAAAAGCATCCTTGGCTTTGTTAATTAACATAAGGAAATTTACCTTTTAAGTAAGAGTAATAGATTTTTCTAAGATGGGCAGTATCATAGTAGTTTTTTAATGTATCGGCTTCAAAAGCAATCTTGTCCTTTTCAGACTTTTGATAAATACATTGCCCTGTACTGATGATTTGAAACAGAAACAAGGGAGAAGAATTTTTATCAACTATTGATAAATCCAAATCTTTAGGAAAGTTAATATCAGATATCAGGCTGTAAATATATTTATAGCCGATCTTATCTGCGTTATCCGCAACCACCGCTAAGTCAAAATCGCTGTCAGTTTTTGCTCTGCCGCTTATAACCGATCCTAATACATAAGCCAGTTTTATTCCAGGTTCTTTTGATAAGGAAGCATTAATTTGTGAAATTAATTTATCGTCTATCATAAATACTAAGTATAGCATTTGCAGTATTGACCTGCAAACTATTCATTGTTAGGATAATATTATGTCCTGCCCTGTTAAGCTGTCCGTCTGCAGATTACCGAAGTATGAGCCTCACCCCAGGGGTGTAAGCAGGGGTGTAAGCGCAATTTTTCACCGCGAGGGTGGATTGGGGTTTACCCTGGTTGAGCTGCTGATAGTCATTACAATTATTGCCATATTATCTGTAGTAGGTACGGTCAGTTTTATCGGTATCAGAAATAAAGCCCTGGATACCAGAAAAAAAGCAGATATAGATGCTATCAGGAAAGCCTATGAACAAAACTTTGATCCAACTGAAAATAATGGCCAGGGAGGGTATAAAAAATTAAGGAATGATCAATTTGCCAATGGTAAAATTCCTACCCAACCTGACGGCAGATCATATATTGCTGTAATTGGCCCTCCTTCTGCGGATGGAAGTTTTCCTGCTGGAGCAGTTTCACCGTCTGATGAAGCTTTTAGAGTGTGTACGCCCATAAACAATAATACAGTAGAGTGCAATAGACCCGCTGAAAATTGCTATTGCGGCACCTCTACATTAGGAGATAATACTGTTATTGCCCAGCTTGATAGTAGCAGTTCCCCTTCCTGTGACACCAACGGTACTCTTTCTGTAGGGCTTGTAGGCTACTGGAAATTGGATGAAAATACAGGAGCTTTACAAACAGAAGACAGCAGCGTTTATGGAAATAATGCTATTGTTTACGGGTCTAAATCATTTGCTCAAGGTAAATTTGGTAATGCTATCAATGGTGTTGATTCTTATGCTGTGATTAACACAACGACTGTCAATAATATCCTTAATAATTTTACAAATAAATTAACTGTATCCGTTTGGTTTAAAGAAAGTAGCCAGTCTAGCTGGCATCGGGTTTTTAGCAGGCACTCATGGCAGGTTAACAATGAAATTCCTTCCAGGCCCCGTTGGGGTATGTTTAATTATCCCCCAGCAGCCGGAAATGGCACTTTAACAGGAAAATTGGGTATAGAAAACGGTTTGGGAAACGGAATGGGGTCCACTTATGTACTTGCTATAAATCAATGGTATCATGCAGTTTTAAAAGTTGATTCACCAAATACAACACTTTATATTTTTGGAGATTCCGGAGGACAATGGAGGCTAATTGAATCCAAAAATACACCAACAACCTCTGGTGAGTTCACGAATTTAGGTAATATTGGCATAGGGGCTGATGGCGGCGGTCCGGCACCTTCTGGTACCCCCTATCCTGCCAATAGTTGGGGTTTAGGATTAATAGATGAGTTTAGGATTTATAGTAGAGTATTATCAGATAGTGAAATTGACGCTTTAGATAACGGAGGCAACGGTTGTATTTCCCCCTGAAAATCCTAGTCAGTATGCGGGCATGATAGTTGTGTAGCATGAGTTAAATGAAAAAGGCCGGGATGAAATAAACTGCCGCAGCGCCTGTTTTACGTATGCCAAAATCCCCATTTGTAGTAACAATTGCCGTTTTACATTTATATTTATTGATAAAACTAAATAAGCTTTTCCCAATGATCTTTTTACCCATCGGAGCAAACTTTGCTTCCAAGGGTATAATTTGATTCTCTCTGCTTAAAATAAAATCAACCTCAGCCTGTGATTTAGTCCGCCAAAAGTTTATTTCCAAAAAAGCTGAGCTGGAAGATAAACTATTGAAAATGAAATTTTCCGCTAAAGCTCCGCTGTCTGCACGGGCAGCGAGGGGCATGAAATTGTCTATTAATTTATTGTGGAAGCCGTTATCCCCGAAAAACACCTTAGGATTTTTTACTAATTCTGTCCTTTTATTTCTGAAGTAGGGATAAACAAGATTTAAAATAAAAGTTTCTTCCAGTATCCGGATATGTTTTTTTACTTCTTTATATGACAGATGCGTCGGATTAGATAATTCTGTAAAAGAAACTAAATTACCGGATTGCAAACTTAAAGATCTGGCTAATGTCATCAGTTCATTTTCTGTTGCCAGTTTCAGAAGAGATTGGATATCCCTGAGAAGGTAATTGTCTACAATACTTTCCAGAACCTGTTTTTTCTCCTCAGTGTTTTTAGCAGAAACTACCCTGGGATACCCCCCAAAAATCAGATACTGCTCAAAATAAGCTGCCAGTTTATTCTTGATAGTTTCACTTTTAATAAGGCTTTCAACTTTAGGATTGTTGCCGCTAAAAATTTCCTGAACCTGATTAAAATATTTCCTAGTTAAACGGTATATTGGTTCATCGATTGCCCTCAGGTATTCACTAAAAGAAAAAGGGTGCAGGCGGAAAGTAAAAATTCTGCCTACCAGATATTTACCTGCTTCTTTTATCTGTAATGAGGCAGAACCGCTGATAAAAAATTTCACATCTGTTGTGTCGAATAAATATTTTAATTTTTGTCCCGCATCTTTTGCATACTGGAACTCGTCTATAAAAATTACCTGGTATCTTGTGCAATAAAGGTCCTTAAAGCTTTCAACGTCGCGCTCAAATAATTCCAGTTCAGACCTGTTTTCAAAAGTCAAAAATAAACATTTTTGTTTTTTTGATAACTCATTATATATTTTTTGTAACAGAGTAGTTTTACCAACCTGCCGGGAACCTACAATGGCAATAATCTCCTTTGTTTTTAAAAAGGTTTCTATTTTAGAAAACAAATCCCGAGTGTAATAATGAATTTTAGCAGGGTTATTTATCATAATAACAAAATTATAGCAGGGTTCAGCATAACAGTCAAATGCCAATAAGTAGATTGACACTATCCTTCTTTTCCTGTTAGGATAAAATTATGTCTGCCCGTAATGGCTTCACCCTGGTTGAGCTCTTAGTTACAGTGGCAATCATTGCCATATTATCCGCAGTAGGCACGGTCAGTTTTATCGGTATCAGAAACAAAGCTTTGGATGCCAGGAAAAAGGCAGATATAGATGCTATCAGAAAAGCCTATGAACAAAACTATGATCCAACTGAAAATAATGGCCAGGGAGGATATAAAAAATTAAGGAATGATCAATTTGCCAATGGTAAAATTCCTACCCAACCTGACGGCAGTTCATATATTGCCGTAGTTGGCCCGGCTTCTGATGACTCTGGTGGTCTTTCTTCTGGTTCACGCAATCCTGAAGGTTTCGATGATTATAACGAGGCTTTCATGGTCTGTACTTCTGTGGGTAATAATTCTAATCCCTGTTACTACCCGACCGCCGCCACCTGTTATTGTGCTGGTTCTTCAGGAGGAAATGCTGCGTATATTCAATCCATTACTCCGGTAAACCCTCCATCCTGTGATCCCGGCTCTTTAAGTTATGGGCTGGCAGGTTACTGGAAAATGGATGAGAATACAGGCACAACTATTGCTGACTCGTCAGGCAATGGAAATACTTTGACTTTTGCATCAGATACTGACACCTATGATACTCCAGGGTGGGATAGTAATAACCCACTTAATAATACTACTTCTCTCTCTGCGTTGTCTTTACCAACTAATGATAGCAGAGCTGCTACTATTAATAATCCAGCCAATATCAATATTGCAACTTACCCTATTGCTTATGGAGCATGGGTTTATCTTACTTCATACCCCCCGCCTGGAGCATCTCGACCTAACCCCTATGGAATAGTGATGCAAAAAGGAGGCTATGTTGGAGGATATAGAATTTTCATAAGACCTGATGGTAAAGTTTATGGCGCTATTAATAGCGCCGATACTACTTCATCCCACACAGTAATAAGTGTAGCCAATGCAATAAGTTTAAACACCTGGACCCTTATTTTTGTGACTTATGATGGCTCTAAAATTAAATTATATATAAATGATGGAGATCCAAAGGATCAAAAAGATTATGATAAGAATATTGGCGCAACGACTTATCCATTTTCTGTTGGAAGGACAGAATATAATTCTATTAAAGGTTTTGTGGACGAAGTTCGGATTTACAATCGTGCATTAAACAAAGAAGAAATCTCTGCATTATACAATGGGGGTAATGGGTGTATTTCCCCCTAGAAATCCCTGTTAGATTTTAAATTTCTTTTTTGCAAGAGTTATTATTTGGTTTATGATAGAAGTTATTTGTGAGTTTGCCGTATTTTTTCCCCATCCAGGTTTTCAAAATCCACATCCCAGAAGTATTCTTTTAAAAACTTAGGCAGTTTTTTGCTTTTCATATACTAATTTTACCACATCTGCCGTAATAGTTCAGAGTCCTTGACATACATTTGTCATTCCCGCGGAGGCGGGAATCTATATAGATTCCGGATCAAGCTCGCCTCGCTGAAGCTTCGGCGAAGCGGGTCCGGAATGACAGTTTTGAACTGTTACGTTACGCTGCTGTTAATTGACACTATTCTTCTTTTCCTGTTAGGATAATATTATATGCCTGCCCTTGTTAGGTCGTCTACTGACTACAGTCTACAGTCTATCGCGGAAGTCGGAAGTCGGAAGACAAACATAAAGGTTTTACCCTGATTGAACTTATGGTGGTCGTGGCAGTTATTGCCATATTATCCATAGTTGGCATGGCGGCGTATGGCAATGTGCAGAAAAATGCCCGTGATGCAAAAAGAAAAGCAGATATACATATTATCAGAAATGCCCTGGATGCATATTATATGGATCATGGTAAATATCCTAGTGTAAGTGTCTATAGTGTAAGTAAAGATGTAACAGAAGATGGTTGGACCAATGCGGTTGGGGGTACACAGTATTATGCCAGCGGTAAAGCGCCGGTTGATCCTATCAATGAAGGTACTTATTATTATAAATATGAAGGGGTTACAAGTGTGCCGCTCAAGTTGGGTCGAATTTGTGCAACTGCATTAGAAGATGGGTCCATAAGATATTGTTTAGATCCAACACAATAATAGTTAAAGCTGTATTTTGATATATAAAATCTACCTTGATATTTTGTGGGGAGATAGTATCATCATAATATGACTAATGATGCATTTAAAAAACTACTGGATGCAGCCATAAGACCAGTTAATGACAGACTGGATAAACTGGATCAAGCTATTGAACCTATTAATGACAGACTGGATAAACTGGATGCAGCTTTCAAACCAGTCAATGAAAGGCTGGATAAACTGGATGCAGGTCTAAATGATCTCAGAAAAGAGCTTAAAGAAGTTAAAGATACCCAGGAACAAAGAGTCTTACCCCCCTTAGTATATATTGAAGCTACACTTAAAAGTTATGCTGACAGGTATGTAGCTAATGAAGATCATATTGGAAGGCTTCAAAAAAGAGTGAGTACTGTAGAAAATAAACTGGGAATTATTCCTCCACAGGATTTAACTATACCACTGTTTGAATAGTTTCCGGTATAGAGGAAGGAGTTTTCGACGGAAGATTGCTTCGCCAGTTTACCCTGAGTGTAGTCGAAGGGCTCGCAATGGCGTCCGGTGAGCAGTTACGCTGCTGTTAATTGACACTATCCCTCTTTTCCTGTTAGGATTAAATTATGTCCTGCCCTGTTAAGCTGTCCGTCTGCAGACTACCGAAGTATGAGCCTCACCCCAGGGGTGTAAGCAGGAGTGTAAGCGCAATTTTTCACCGCGGGGGTGGATTGATGGGATTTACCCTGATTGAACTGATGATAGTAGTCACTATTATTGCCATACTTACTGTAATTGGCATAACTGTTTTTACCTCAGTGCAAAAAAATGCCAGGGATGCCAGGAGAAAAGCGGATATTAATGCCATAGCCAATGCCATGGAGGCAAATTATGACAAAACTGCTAACCCGGGAGAATATGCTGCTCTTGTTGCAACTTTTTTTTCAAGTGGCGTAATACCCAGTGATCCCCAGAAAGGTACAGCAATATGCTCAGGAACTACTGTACGCTGCTACTGTGCTTCTAAAAGCACTACAAATAATTTAACTCCTGCTGCATGTGCAGAAGTAGCTGCGGAAGCGGACTCAACTTTTCCATCTGCTACTACTCTACCAGGGCAAACTACCGGACCTTACTGGATGGTTTGCGCTAATTTGGAAGGCACGCCAAATCATTACTGCCGTCAGAATATACAATGAGAAATGATAAGTATAAGCTTTTGGGGTTTACCCTGGTTGAGCTGCTGGTGGTTGTGGCAATTATTGCTGTTTTATCCATAATTGGCATGGCTGCATATGGCAATGTTCAAAAAAATGCCCGCGATGCAAAAAGAAAAGGAGATATACATATTATCAGAAATGCTTTAGAAGAATATTATATGGATAATAAAAGTTATCCAATAACAACTGAATATAGTAACACATCTACTAATGACTGGACTACGATAGTGGGAGGTGCAAAATATTATGCCAGCGGTAAAGCGCCGGTTGATCCTATAAATAGAGAGTCATTTCATTATATATATTATAGTATTGGTAAAATCTGTGCAAGGATGTTAGAAATAGATGAGAAGAGCTTCTGTCTGAAAGCAACACAATAATAGTTAAAAGGGGTATATTTTGTGGGGAGATAGTATTATCATAATTAGTAGCTAATGAAGATCATATTGGTAGGCTGCAAAAAAGAGTGATTACCGTTTGAATAGTTTCCGGTATAATAGAGTTGACATGAAAAAGGCCCTGCCCCCCAAACAAGGTTTTACCCTGGTGGAACTGCTGATTGTGATTACTATTATTGCCATACTTACTATTATAGGTATAGTAAATTATTCCTCGTTTAACAGAAGCGCGCGGGATGCCAAAAGGCAATCTGATTTAAAAATAATCCAGTCTGCCCTGGAAGCTTATCATGCGGATAAAATTTATTATCCTGCATCAATTCCATCTGTAGGACAATTTGCAGCAGGAAATAAAATCTATCTGAATGAAGTGCCAGAAGATCCATTAAAGCCGCGGCAGTTTTATCACTATGTTGCTAAAGATGATACAGGTTCTAGTTGTACAGGTGACAGTTGTACAAAGTATTGTTTATATGCAAAATTAGAGGATAGAGTTCCTGATAGCGATGATGGTTGTTCCCCCTCTGATCCTTCTTATAACTATGGTGTTACCAGGCCATAATATGGTACGTTTAAAGTATGCGTGCCTTCACTTTAGTTGAAATCCTGATTGTCATTTCCATCATGGCTTTGCTTGCTGTTGGCAGCTTTGTTTATTTTAAGGATTTTTCCGCTAAAAAAGCTGTGGAAAAAGCAGCAGGAGAAGTACAATCCTTATTGAGGTTAGCTCAAAGCAATGCTACATCTTCTACTAAATGTAATGATCAGGGCGCAATTTCCTGGTCTTTAAAATTTACAAATGCTACCACCATGAAATTGCGTTGTAGTAATTCTTCGGAAGATAGAGAGGTTAGAACTTATACTTTGGAAAATGCGCAAGTCGATCAAATTAATGGCGATTCAGAATGTACAATCGGACTGCCAGCTACAATAAGTTATACGCCGGGGCTTGGTATACAAAGCATTTCTTCCAGTGATGTATTTACTCTTAATACTTGTTTACAATCCTCTATTATAACTTTTACTATTAAAAATTTAATAAATAACGATACGAAAACTTTTAAATTATCCAAAGGAGGAGCGGTAAATGTGCAGTAAAATGTCAAATGAAAACGGGCAGACGCTGATGGAGCTGATTGTGGTGATACTGATTTCGGTCCTGGTGATCGGGGCTTTGGTGTTTGCCACCATTGCCTCTTTGCGCAATGCCCAGTTTGCCAAAAACCAGGCCCAGGCCACAAAGCTGGCCCAGGAAGGGATAGAGAGAGTTAGGGTTGGACGTGATAGAAATCAGCCCATTACAATTTCAGATACACCAGTATCTTCTTGGAACGGTTACGGTAGTCTCTGTACAGGGACTACAGATATTAAGACTGATTCGATATGGTGTTATCAAATAAACGGTAACTGCGGAGATTCAACATTAGCATCGCCAACCTTTTGCTATTTTAATGTGGATAACCAAGGTAGACTCACCAATTTGACCGCTGCATCATTTATCCCCTCTCGCGCTGAAGACATTCCTCCATTTCATAGGGCGATTATTTTATCTGATGATGCCGTTACCTTTGCTAGTCTAAAGACTGTTACAGCAGTTGTTAGGTGGACTGATTTTTCCGGACCGCATGAATCCAGACTAACTACTATATTAAGGAAAATATGAAGAGGAAATTTCAAATCCGGCTTCACCTCGAAGGAGTCAAAGCCCACCTTCGAGGTGGATTAAGTTTCACGCTGGTGGAATTACTTGTGGTGATGGGAGTTTTGGCTATTGTAGGGACGCTGATTTTAGTGATTTTCACCAATGCTTTAAAGGGCAATAATAAAACACAAATAGTCGGGATAATTAAACAAAACGGACAGGCTGTTTTAGAAGTAATGGATAAGACTATCAGAAATGCGGATAATATAGTCTGTGTGACTACCAGTGGTAAGACTTTAGCAATAGTCAAAAATGGTGTATATACCCGTTATAGATTTGTCCCTCCAAATAATACAAATTTGGCAATTGGAAACTGTGGAAATAGAACTGGTGAAGTGACTGCAAACGGTTGCTTTCAACAGGATTCTCCTGTACAGCCTACTCCTCCAGCCGCAGGAAGTGATATGAAACTTTTCATAGATGGTATTTGTGTTACGGATTATGATTCTTTAATAAATCCTATTACTTTAACCGATACCAATTCTCAAACAGGAGTTTCAGTTGAATGTATTAACAATAGCTGCACCAGTCCGAATGAGATATTTAAGAAAGGACCATCTGCGGGGTTTAAAGATCAGGTGACTGTTAAATTTCAGGTGGCTCCGGCTGTTGGGGTTCCCCAGTCAGTTGCAGGGCAAATTGATGCGGCACAATTTCAGACAACAGTGCAGCTGAGGTAATATAATGATTATATGAAAAACCAGAGAGGCCAGGTTATTTTGCTTTTGATTGTGATTATGACAGTGGCTTTGGCTATTGGCTTATCTGTTGTGCAAAAAAGCTTAGTTGATGTTTCCACTGCCTCCAAAGTGGAACAATCCTCCCGGGCATTTTCCGCAGCAGAAGCAGGGATCGAAAAAGCTTTAACAGGAACTGTCAATTGCACTGATTGCCAATATTTTTCTGATACCTCCTCAACTATTAAACAGATTAACACTAATTCCATTCCCTGTGTTCCGGGTACAACCGGGTGTGCTCAGGAAGCAGGAGTGCGGCAGGTCGCTTTTGAATATCCGCCTTTAGCCAAAGAAGAAGTGGCCCAGGTTTGGTTAGCTGACCCAACTGCTACTAATCTACCTGTTTGTACCGGAGGCACTTATAATATTTGTTACACTCAGTCCAGGCTCGATGTTTATTGGGGAAATTCTTCAATAGACAAGGCAGCCATAGAGTTGACTTTGGTCTATTATGATGGAGTCAAATACACATCCAGAAAATGGTATCTTGATCAGACAACCAGAGATCCTGTTAATGGATTTAGGCAAGTTTCTTGTAGCTCAACAACTTTAATCAGCTATATTTATCAGTGCAAAGTTACTTTGGGAGATAATTCGTATGCGGGTGGTTTTCCTCTGCCGACCGGTCTTATGCTGATTAGGGCCAGGCTGCTTTATAATAATACCTCCCAACCCTTTGCAGTTCAGGCAGGAGTAGCCTGTCCGGCTGCAGCGGGAAGTTGCACAGCCTACTCACTACCTCCTCAGGCAAGGATGATTACTTCAACCGGAACCTCCGGGGAAACGCAAAGAAAAATTCAGGTCTTCCAAGAGTATAAAGTAGCGCCGCCATACTTTGATTATGCTATCTTTTCCGCCGGTGAAATCAAAAAATGAAGGGTTTCTCTCTAATTGAAATGCTGCTGGTGGTGGTCACTGTCAGCACAATAGTTTTTTTGCTGGCTAGTTTGCCGAATGCTTTTTTGCTGATGACCAAAAGTAAGCATCTCAGTTTGGCCAGGGAAATAGCCTCAAAGCAGATTGAGGACATCAGAGCAACAGCATTTGTTAATTTAATCAATGATACCACTGAAATTTCCGACATCAGACTCAATCAACTGCCTGATGCCGCCGGCGCTAAAATCATAGCGGATTGCGAAGCGGCTGTTTGCACAAATGAAGAGAATATTAAACAAGTAACGGTGACAGTTTCCTGGAAAGATAATAACCAACTTCAATCAGTCAGTTTAAATACTTTTGTAGGAGAAGGAGGGATAAACCAGTGAAAGGGTTTACTCTGGTGGAGGTGTTGGTGACCATGGGGATTGCCATCTCAGTAGGGGCATTGCTGCTGGTAATTATAACAAACAGCGCAGGCATGTATTATAAGCAGTCATCAAAACTGCAGGAAGGTTTAAATATAAATGATTCCTTAGGCCAGATCCGGTCAGGCATCAAACAGGCAAATGCTGTCGCTGTCTCATATATTGACCAAGAAGGGGTAACTTATACTTCAAATTCCACCCAGCTGGTTTTAAAAATCCCGTCTCAGGATGCTTTGGGTAATATTATCCTTTTTGTCTTTGACTATTTTATTTATTTTTCTGACGGCTCCTTTTTACGTTTTAAATCCTTTCCGGATGCCGGCAGCTCTCGTAAAGTGGCAGATCAGATACTTTCAAACAGTCTTAACAGTCTTCTCTTTCAGTATTTTGATACGGCTGTGCCTCCTAATGAGGTTGCTCCGGCAAGCAGTAAAAAAGTCAAAGTGACTTTGACTCTTAAACAAAAGAGCGGAGCTGACTTAGAAATTAATACAGCTACATCGGAGGCCAATTTAAGAAATGATTAAGAGTTTTTTTAACACTAGAGGTGAAAATGGGCAGATTCTGGTTGTAGTGTTCGCAGCTTTGGGAGTAATGCTTTTTACTCTGCTTTTTCTAATCGGAGGAGCTCAGGTGTATTTTCAAAATTCCAACTATTCGCTACTCTCAGAAAAAGCAAATGTTTTGGCAGAAGCAGGGGTGGATAAAGCAATTGCTTCTTTAAATAAAACGGGCGGCGATTATACCGGTGAGACTGAAACTGCGCTGGCCGATGGCGCATACTTAGTAACTGTTACTTCTACTGATGCGGCCACCAAAGTAATTGAATCCACAGGCTATATGCCTAATAAAAATAATCCTAAAGCAAAAAGGACAATTAAAATTACCGCCTCAAGAGGCGTAGGAGTAGCTTTTAACTATGGTCTGCAAGTGGGAGAAGGAGGACTGGAGTTGGGAAACAGCAACATAGTCACCGGCTCGATATATTCTAATGGTAATATTGTATCAGGCAGCAGTAATACAATTACCGGAGATGTTTGGGTAGCCAGCGGGCTTCAACCAAGCTCAGATCAGCAAACAGATTGCATAGGGGTAAATTGCCAGTATTTTTTATTTGGTAAAAATGTAAGCGGTGAAGACAGACTGGCAGTAGCTCAAAGTTTTAAACCTTCAAGCAGCGGAATATTAAATAAAGTTTCCATCAGGATAAAAAAATTTGGCAATCCGGCAGATATAACAGTTAGGATCCTGCAGGATAAGAATGGAAAGCCGGACAAAAACGCCATACTTACCTCCGGCACGCTATACAGCAGTTTGGTAACTGCAGAATATGATTTGATAGACGTAACTTTTAACTCATCGCCGGCTTTATCGCAGGATACCCCCTATTGGCTGATGGTTGAGAGTTCTTTCAATCCGGCAAATTACTGGTCCTGGCAAAATGATTTAGCCCAAAGTTATCCGAGAGGCAACCCCGGCTGGTCTGATAATTGGTCAGTCGGAAATCCCACCTGGAATCCGATAAACGGAGACTTGAGTTTTCTATCCTTTATGGGCGGCTCGTTAACCTCTATCCGGGCAGACAGCAATAAAATGACGGTGGGCGGTTCGGTGCATGCCAACACCATAGAGAATGTAATTATCGGCCAGGATGCTTATTATCAGACCCTTATTACTTCTACAGTTTCCGGTGTTTCCCATCCGGGTTCTGCTGATCCTCCGCCTAAGGTTTTCCCTATTTCGAACGCTAATGTGGCTGACTGGAAAAATCAGGTTGATACGGCGGAAACTACTATTGTCGGAGATATTACCTCCTGTGTTTCCACTTTGGGTCCCGTAAAAATTGTCGGCAATGTTAACTTTAACAGCGGCTGCAGGGTGACAGTTAAGAGTCCTATTTGGATTACGGGCAATTTAACTTTAAACAGTAATAATATTCTAACGCTTGATTCAAGTTATCAGGGCGCCTCCGGAGTAATAATAGTAGACGGAAAAATCGAGATGAACAGCAATAATCATTTAAACGGTACCGGCATAGGCAGCAGTCTGCTGATGGCTTTAACAGCCTATGATTCCAGAGCTGATGGTGTTTCGGCCATAAAGGTGAACAGCAACGGCAACAGCGGAGTTTATTATGCTGCAACCGGCATTATCGAACCGGGTACCGGTAATTCCTTTAAGGAATTGACTGCCTGGAAAATTAAACTGATTAATAATTCAGAAATTAATTACGAGACAGGTCTATCCAGCAGCCTGTTTAGTTCAGGACCGTCAGGCTCTTATTCTTTGGTTAAAGGAACATACCAAGTTAAGTAATCTCAAAACTCAAATGTCAAAACTATGTTACAATAAAATTACTGTCTATGGCAAAGATTTTAGTTGGTTTAGATATCGGTTCTTCATCCGTTAAAGTGGTTTCTCTTGCAAAAGAGAGCAAAGGGTATAAATTAGTTTCTCTGGGTGCGGTTCCTACTCCCCAACCGGGTTTAATATCAGATTCTGATACTGATCTGGAAGCTGTGGCAGCGGCTATTAAAAAGTTATTTTCAGTAACCAAAATCGAGGAAAAAAGAGTGGTAGTCGCCTTGCCGGAGTCAAAAGTTTTTACCAGGGTAGTGGATGAATTGCCGTATTTAACAGATAATGAATTGTCCTCTGCCATCCGCTATGCGGCGGAAGAATTTATCCCAATGCCTCTTGCAGATGTTAACTTAAATTGGCAGGTATTGCTAAGATTTAATGATAAAGATGCAAAAAACAGCCGAACAGTGGTGCTGGTGGTCGCATCTCCAAAAAACGCAGTGGCAAAATATATCAAACTTTTAAGTTTGGCCGGTCTTGAGCCAAGGGCGTTGGAAACCGAAACAATTGCGATGACGCGCTCGCTTGCAGGCAATAACCCTTTTTCTCCCAGCACTTTAATTATCCAGCTTGGCGTAAACACCACGGATCTGGCAGCTGTTTCCAAAGGCTTAATCTGGCTGACCAGGTCTATCTCAACAGGCGGCATGGCTTTTACCAGGTCTTTGGCCCAGTATTTTAATTTCGAGTTGTCCCAGGCCGAAGAATATAAAAAAATCTACGGTATGAACGAAGATCAGCTGGAAGGCAAAGTTTTTGAGACATTAAAGCCATTAATGGATATTGTAGCCCAGGAATCAAAAAGAGTAATTCAATCATTTGCGGCAAAATATCCGCAGGACCCTATTAAAAGGGTGGTATTATCAGGGGGAGGCGCCAAGATGCCGGGTTTGGTGGTTTATCTTGCCAACAATTTAGGACTGGAAGTGCAGGAAGCGGATCCCTGGTATTCGATAGAAAAGAATGCGCTTCTTGCGCCAAAATTGTCACCGGTTGCTCCCGCTTACTCAGTGGCAGTGGGTTTGGCTTTAAGAGAGGATTAAAAGAATGGCCAAGATTTCAATTGATTTATTGCCGGCAGAGTTTAAAACAGAAGAAATAAAAAGAACCAGGTTTTATAAAATTTCGGTATTTAGCGTAGCCGTAATTTTACTGGCGGTCTTTTTATCATCTTTAACGGTTGCATTGCGGATTCTGCAAAGCCGGAGACTGGCCCAGATTCAAACCCAAATGGATCAAACAGAGATACGGCTTTCCGGATTAAAAAACACCCAGGCATCCTTACTGCTTTTAAAAAACAGGTTGGCGGCAATAGATCAGTATCTTGGCAACTTTTCAAAACAGGTACAAGTTTACGATCTGATTAACGAGCTTATTCCCCCGGGTGTTGCTATAAACGGTTTTTCAATCAACCAATCAGGTGAGGTAGTATTTACGGCAACTGTTTCGGACGGAGAATCTGTGGATCAGTTAATTGATAACTTTATTTTACCCCAAAACAACCAGGGTAAAATAAAGCAAATTTCAATGGATGCAATCAGCCGCGGCAGAGACGGAGTGTACAGATTGAGCTTAAAAATTCAACCGAAATGATGATTTTTTATCAGGCGCATAAATTATATATATTCCCTGTTGTGGTTGCTGCCTCCAGCTTAATACTCATTATATTTGTGATTTATCCGCAGATAAGCAGCCTGCTAAGCAATCAAAAAACTCAAGACGAGACCTTAGGTAAAATATCTGTTTTGGAAGCTAAAGCGCAGGCTTTAGAAAGTTATGATCCGGCTGATTTAAATTTGCGGGTCAGTTATGCTCTCAATGTTTATCCTGCCGAGAAAGATTTTATGACAGCCATAGGGATACTTCAGAAATTAACCTCGAAACTGGGATTTGAAATCAGTTCGCTTGCTTTAGGATCAGCAGGTTCAAATAAACTGACAAATGCCCAAAGTTTTAATATTAAATTGGATATCACAGGACCCGAAGCCATGCTCAATAAATTATTGAAAGATATTGAGTCTTCGCCCCGCCTGATGCGCATAAATAGTCTGGAAGTAAACAGCAGTCGGCAAACAGGCGCTGGCGCTGCCGCATTAGTGGTAGACGTACTATTTGCCCAAGCTCCAAGCGGTTTTGGCAGTATTGATTCTCCTTTGCCTGAGTTATCATCAAAAGAGCAGGAGATTATACAAAAGTTAGCCCGGTTCAGCAGTACTGCTGCCCAGTCTGTAGTTAAATTTGGTCCACGAGGCAAGGAAAATCCTTTTGAATAATTATTTTAACAAATCCGGTCTGGCTTTTTTTGTTTTTTCCAGGGATTTTTGATAACGCCATTTATTAATTTCAGCATGATTTCCGGAAAGTAAAATTTCCGGCGCTTTCTCCCCCTCAAATTCTTCCGGCCTGGTATATTGAGGATGTTCCAATAGCTGGAAGTTGGAAGATGAATGATGGAGGATAGAAAAGGATTCATCTTCTACAGCCTCCGGTTTTTCTAAAACCCCTGGGATAAGTCTGGTAATGGAATCAACTATTACCATGGCCGGAATTTCCCCGCCTGTTAAAACATAATCGCCTATAGAGATTTCTTCGTCCACAAACTTGTCAATAAACCTTTGGTCTACTCCTTCATAATGGCCGCATACTATGATTAAATGGTCAAGGTTAGATAACCTTTGAGCATCTTTCTGTTTATAGGGTTTTCCTGAGGCAGAAGTTAAAATAATTTTTAATTTTAAATTTGAAATTTTAAATTCGGTTGGATCTACAATAGATTTTAAGGCACGGGTTAAGATGTCGGGTCTTAATATCATTCCTGTTCCTCCGCCGTATGGCCTGTCGTCTACTACCTTATGTCTGCCTTCTCCAAAACCGCGTAAATTTATGAGTTCAAAAACAACTTTACCTTTTTGCTGAGCCCTTTTTAGGATACTGGTATTTAAGATAGGTTCAAAGGCTTCAGGAAAAAGAGTGATGATTGATAGTCGCATACATAAATCTTAAATCGATTTCTCCGTTGCTGGTTCATTTAGCTGTAGGTTTATTCTGACATTTTCAGCAATGGCCCTAACTGTCAAAAGTTTCCTGATAGCTCGGATTGTTTGTCCATTTTTGCCAATTATCAGACCCATGTCTGCGGGATCTACAGTTAAGGTTAATATTATATCAGTTCCTTCTGCTTGCTCATCAATTGCAATTGCATCTTTGTTGCTGACTAAACTGGTGACAATATAATTAAGCAGATCCTTCATCTTTAGTCTCCTCTTTTGTCTTGTCATTCTGATCCCGTCTCTTGGCGGGAGAAGAATCTGTAGATTTTGAATCTTGAGATTCCTCATCTGCCGGTTGTTTATCTGGCTGTGGTTCTGTAGCAGCTGGTTCTGTCGGCGCTGTTTCTGTTGTTGAAGGTGTCGCCTGTTCAGTTTGTGCTTCCTTTGTTGTTTTGTCTGAAGGCTTTTCTTTCTTGGGTTTTCTTGGCGGTCTTTGTGGAGCTTTGCCAATAATTCTCAAATATCCAACAGAAGGTTGGGCTCCCTGTTTGATCCAGTAATCTATTCTGTCCTGTTTTAATTTAATATCTTTAGGTTCGGTTAAAGGATTATATGTTCCTAAAAGTTCAATATACCCGCCTGTTCTTTTGGCTCTTTCATCAACAGCAACCACCCTGTAAAAAGGGTTTTGTCTGCCACCTATTCTCATTAAACGAATTTTAATCATAATTTAGCTTATGATGAATATTAACAGAAAATAATCGCGCTTACAATGATTAGCTGCTAAGCTTCTCTAATGCTTCGGAGGCGGCTTCCTCTTCTGCCACCTGTTTACTGTTGCCGACACCTCTGCCGTATTCTTTCTCCTGAATTAAGACTGCCACAATGAATTGTTTGGCGTGATCCGGTCCTTTGGTTTCTAATATTTTATATTTTGGCGACTGCTTAAACTTTTCCTGGACAATTTCCTGCAAATTGGATTTGGCATCTTTAGGCGGTCCCGACTTTATTTCTTTTTCAAAAAGTGACATCAAAGTTTGACTAATGACTTGTTCCGCTTTATCTATACCTTGATCCAAAAAGACAGCCCCCAGCAAAGCCTCATAAGTATTTGCCAAAAGCTGCGGATTATTTCTGCCTCCGCCCATCTCTTCACCTTTGGAAAGCTGTAAATATTTACCAAGTTCTAGCTTTTGAGCAGCTTTAGCTAACGATTTAGTTCTGACAATGTATGCCCTTAAATTGGTTAATTCTCCCTCGCTATCTTCTCTTCTGGACACATAAAGATAACGGGAAATAACCAGCGACAAGACAGAATCTCCCAGAAACTCCAGCCTCTCATTTGACTCTATATTCAATCTCACCTCATTTAAATATGAGCGATGATAAAAAGCTTGCTGCAGGATTTTGGGGTTTTGAAATGTTAAATCCAGTTTACTTAAAAGTGGAGCGAATTCATCCTTTTGCATTAGTCCAGTAAATTATCCTCAATTAAAACGATTAAATCATCTATCTTGCGTAAGTCTTCTACTTCCTCCGGTTCAAAGCTAATATTAAACCTTTGGGATAAATCTGACAACAAATCATTTAACTCAATAGGACCAAGCCCCAGTTCTTCACGTAAGGTTGCTTGTCTGTCCAGATCCTCAGGATTTAACCCTAAGTGTTCTGCGATGGCTTTAATTATATCTATACTTGTTGGCATAGTTTTATCTTTTTTATTTCTACCACCTTGCCTAAAGCTCCATTGATAAAAGCGCCGGATGAGTCGGAACCAAACTCTTTCCCCAGTTCCACTGCCTCATCAATAATTACTTTAAAAGGCGTATCTTTTTCTATTATTAACTCAAAAACTGCTAAACGCAAGATAGATAAATCAATTTTGTTAATTTCTGAGATCGGCCTGTCCGGTGCGCCTTCAGCAATTAGCTTATCAATTTGAGCTAAATTGTCAACTATCGGAAGAATTCTTTTTGGGGCTTTATTTCCTGGTCTGAATTGCCAGGAAAAAAGCTTTTGCATCAACTTAATTCTTTTAATATGCCTGGGATCGGATTTTAGCTTCACTGTGTTATGCTTTGGTGACGACTACCTGTTGGGGTTTGGTGACTGATTTGCCGCCGTAAAAGCCGCAAAAGACACAGACTATATGAGGTTGAACCAGCTTGCCGCAATTTTTGCACTCAATAAGATTTACTGCTAAATTAATGGCAGCGCGCCTGGTTCTTTTTCTTGCTTTAGAATGTCTTCGTTTTGGTTCACCAGCCATAGTTAATCCGGCATTGCTCCTTTTGTCAGATCGTCCAATTTTCCCCTAAGAGTAGGGTATTTGTCAAGTGCAGGGCTTAGTTTTAATACATCCTGGGCGGCTTGCCTGGTTTTTTCCACCAGATGAATGTCGGAAAATGAGGCCAGTTTAAATTCAAATCTGCCTGATTGTCTGATTCCGAAAATTTCCCCGCTGCCGCGGATTTTTAGATCCAGCTCAGCCAGCTTCATCCCGTCATTTATCTTTTCCAGATTCTTTAATCTATTTTTAGAATTACTGTCCTCAATACCGCAAAAAAGCAAACAGTATGATTGTTTAAGTCCCCTGCCTACCCTGCCCCGGAGCTGATGCAGCTGAGCCAGTCCAAACCTTTCTGCGGATTCTACAACCATAATAGTAGCATTAGTCACATCCATACCGACTTCAACCACAGAAGTAGAAACCAAAAGATCAATCTGTCTGTCTTTAAATTTTTGCATGACTTCATCTTTTTCTTTTCCTTTTAATCTGCCATGCAGCAGTCCTAGTTTCAGGTCGGGGAAAACTTTTTTAAGTTTTTCAAATTCTACCTTGGCAGCCTTTACGGATTGCAAGGTTTCCGATTGTTCTATCAAAGGAGTAATCAGATACGCCTGATCGCCTTCTTTAATTTTTTTCTCTATAAATTTATAGGCATCGTTTCTTTTTCTGCCGGGTACCGCATATGTTTTAATTTGTTGCCTGTTTTTAGGCAATTCATCAATGGTTGATAAGTCTAAATCTCCATACACAACCAAAGCTACAGTTCTGGGGATGGGAGTGGCTGTGGTGGTTAAAAAGTGCGGAACCTTGGCCTTGCTTCTTAGTAAACTTCTTTGCTCAACTCCAAAACGCTGTTGCTCATCTATAACTATCAAACCGACGTCTTCGGTAATTAATTTCTCAGACAGTAATGCATGAGTGCCGATGATGACATCCGGGTAGGAGTCACTAGTCGTTAGAGTCGAGAATCTAGACTTTTTTTCTTGACTCTTGACTCTTGACTCTAGACTCTTCTTACTTCCCGTATAAATTCCCACTTTTATTCCCAGTGGCTCGAGTAAATTTGAGATAGTGGAATAATGTTGGAAGGCTAAGATTTCTGTTGGAGCCATAAACAAAGTTTTATAGTGGTTTAGATAGACAAGATAAATAATGATCGCGGTAACAACAGTTTTACCGGAACCGACCTCTCCCTGTATTAATCTATTCATGGGCTGATTTTTTTTCAGATCAGTGATTATTTCTTCTATCACTTTCTTTTGAGCAGCAGTTAGGGTAAAGGGTAATTTACCTATAAACTCTTCCAAGGCATCAGGATAGATAGTCAAAGGAGCAACTAAGAGTTTTTTACTCCACGCTTTTCTTGTTTTGATTGTGGCCAAGGATATGTAAAACAATTCATCAAAAGATAATCTTTTTTTAGCCTTCTCCATCTCTTTATAGTCCTGTGGTTGGTGAATTTTTTGCAGGGCATCCGGTAAAGAGAGCATTTTATCCTGGATAAATTCCGGCAGCGGATCCTGAAGCTGGTTTGAGATTGTTGGCAAAAGTTGGGCAATTTTGGCTCTGAACCATTTGGAGGTTAAACCGGCAGTTTCAGGGTAAACCGGCACAAGTTTTCCGGTATGCAACAACTTGTCATTCGGGATGACATTTTGACCTGATTGTGTTGGAAGTTTTTCCCAGACAGGGGCTACCATGGAGATTTTATTTTTATACTTTTTTAATTTGCCGGAAATTTGCAGCCTGTCCCCTACCTGAATCTGGTTTGTCAGCCATCTTTGATTAAACCAGGTTAAAGTTATGGGCGAGGCGCCGTCATTAAAAATGGCCTGGGTTAAGATTTTGCCAAAGCGGGTATAGATATTTTTAATTGACCAAATTTCTCCCTGTAAAGTAACTTTTTCATCTATTTTAGCCTCAATTGCAGAAGATACCTGAGAAAAGTCATCATATCGGAAAGGAAAATGGTAAATTAAATCCCCGACAGTAAAAAGCTCCAGCCTGCTTAATTTATATAACAAAGAAGGTCCAATGCCGGTTAAAAACTTTAAAGGAGTTTTCAAATTCATACCTGAATTGTAGCATGGATTCAGGGGTTATCTTTCTTTAGGAGCAATCCAGCCTATTCCTAATAAGGCTTCCTGAAGTTCCTCGGGGATTGGACCTCCAGTTTTTATGCGTTCTACTAAACTGGCTATATCTGTTGGTTCAGTTGCAGCTTTGGGTGCAGCAATTTCTATTGGTTCTATGGCTGCCGGTTCTGCTATTTTCTGAAACGACCAAGGGAAGTCCATTGTTTGAAGCGGACCATAGACCAGTTCTAGCGGAGGGTGATGCCGTGCTAGGGCTTCATTGAAAAATTTTAGATAAGCCTTGGATATTTCGTTATGAACTCTGTAGTATTGAACTGTAGCCTTTGTATATTCATTTAAAGCCTGGCGTAGATCTTCAGTAGCAAACTGAGAATCACCGACTATGGTATGGAATCGGTCGGCGGGTTTCAATAGACTGTTTTGTAGTTTAATTAATTCACTAAATTCTGTAACGCCTAACTGCCGGCATAAGCGGTTATTGAAGTCAACGTAATATGTGTTTTCCTGTTCAAAACGTCCGGAATTTCTGACTTCCAAGTATACTTGAAAAGCTTGTTGAAGCTCAGGTGGTTGTTGAGAAAAGATTTCTATCAATAACTCTCTATCTTCAGGTCCCTCAGCGCCTAATAAGAATGCAATAAACCAGGGTGTGCCGGCAGGTTCAGCCTGCATGATGACTTGTAACTCTTCCTTATTTAATTTATTTGCGCCTATTTTCTTGGCTAAGTGATAAAAACAGTATTCCTCTGATAATTGCCCACGATACGCAAATGGGTTTACTCCGGGATGGTGAAACCGCCTGCGGATATCAGCAATGTCATCTGCCTCTGTTATTCCTTCCATTCTGGCTCTAAAGTCATCATATTGGCTTCTCGCATCCCAGTCTGTAGGATTAGTACCTTCTGAAAGGTAAGTAGGCATTTCCGGACGAAACCGGTAGCAATATTCTGCTTGTGAGTCTTCTGCTTTTCTTACAGCATCAACATTTCCCTCAAAGTTGCCAAAGCCTATACAAATACAGCCATCCTGCCGGACAACTGTAATTTTTCCATCATTACCATTCCACCCGCCGATCATTTCTGTTCTGTTTAACACCTTTTTTAAGTTATACCTGGAAGGTATATCATCGGCATTTCCCCACATTGTTGTGCAGGCAAGACCGTCAACAACCAGCCAATAACCTTCTGCTAATTTTGGAACCTTTCGCTCTTGCGCTGCCTGGGCATATATTTGATCTATTTCTGTTCTGACCTGAGGCATTTCCGACAAAGCTTGCAGGAAATCTAAGATTTGTCCCTCAAGTGGAGAAGCAGGTTGAGCTAAATCAGATTGCCCGGCAATTACTAAGGCAGATTGTAAAACCTGAGAAAAATCAGATCGGTCTAAGCAGCTTACGATAATGTTAAGTTTTCTGACAGTAGCTGCTTCGGCAGTGTTAGCATAGGTTTCATAGCCTGATGGAAATTGGTTCCTTAAGTTTTGAACTAAAGGGGGAATTTTGTTTCTTACTCTTTGTGTCAGAATCTCTGCGGGTTCTGCTTGAGCAGGACTTGCAGCTTCTATGACCTCAAAGATGACAGGTTTTGCTGTTTCGGCTGCCGGTTCTGCGGTTACTGCTTTGGCAGCTTCTTCAGCTGTTTCGGCTGCCGGTTCTGCGGTTACTGCTTTGGCAGCTTCTTCATTTGCAGTCGCCATTAGGACTGCAGGTTCACTTGACGTTAGATCATTTAATAGCGTTAATGTTGCCCGGTCTCCATAAAATATCTGCTGTTTATTAAACCAATCTAGGATAGGGAAAATCTTACCATTGGAATGTCTGATAAATCGCTCATGGAGATCTTCGGCGCTTATATCTGCAGGTATCTTTGCAACTTGATTTGTCTCTTGAGCTAAAGCTATAATTTGAGCCGATCTGACAATAACAAAAGCTCTTTTTGCCGCCTGTCTGTCGGGGTATAAAACATGAACTGCAATCCATAATTCATCAGGATCCTTACTATCAACTCTTGGTTTGGAGAATAATCCTTTTCTTTCTTGCGCCAAAATCTTAGTTCGATAACTGCGTTCTTTATCCTTGAGTTCCTTCAGTTCATCTTTATTTAAAACAGCGTCTGTCGAAGGTAATAGTCGAGAGGATAATTTTTGTGGTAAAGTAGCCAATTGCTCCGGGGTTAGTCTCATTAATTGTTGTGGCTTGGGAATAACCGGCAATGCTGATCCGGCAGACTCTGTTTCGGTGGTCATTTTAACTTAGCAGCTGCGGGTTTTGCTTTATATTGGCAACTGCCTGATTTAATTGCTTCTCTAAATCTTGTGCCAAAAGAGGTTGGGTGGAGGCAAATTCTTCAATTTTATCTTCCATTTCCTGGCTGTCCGGGGGTAAATCCTTGATCACATTTATTTGCTCAGGGGTTAAACTGTCAATTACCGTATCTATCACTACGCCGTTTAAGTAGTTATTGATTTTTTCTACCCAAGCGCTTTTTTGCTCCTGCGGAATTTGGGCAAATTGAGGTGAAGAGAAAACCTCAGCAACTAAACTATTTAAATAGGCAGTAATTTTTTGATCCATATTACTTAGCTACTATACCAAGTTTTATCAAAGACTCCAGAGTATTTTTGTTTAAAAGACTATTATAAATACTTGAAGTACCGTTGCTTAAGTGAAACACTTTATATAGATCCGGATTAGTCTGGGGATTTAATTGTCCATGAGACCAAAAGTTGGCAGCTTGCTGCATATTCCTAGATAAAGCCTCGGAATCTATATCACCGGGTTGCCCTGTGGCGCTGAGTAAGTGATGGATATTTTTGGTTCCGTTTTCTACTAAATGCCAAGGTTGACCATTGTATGTTAAAGAATCATTAAATGTTGAACCGGATACGATCGCTCCATTAGGAGCAGTTACGTGATCTATAGGATGAGCAGGAGCTTCTGCATGAGGAGGTACTGCCGGGGCTTCAGCTGCTGGTTCAGGAGCTTCCGCAGCAGGCGCAGGAGCATGAGCTTCTGCAGTGGGAGCGGGGGTTGCATGGACTTCAGGTGTAGCCGTTGCTTGTGGAATCGGTGTTGTCTCTGCTGTTGGAATAGGGGTTCCAGTTGCCGGGACATGAGTTTCTGCGCCGGGAATTACTGTTTCGTGAGCGGCCGGTGTATGCACCTCAGCTGTGGGTGCAGCAGATGCTTCAGACATAGCTACGGGACCGGTTGGACCATGCACCACCGGAGATGCAGTAGCAGCTTCTTGAGCTTGTTCAGCAGCAGGAGGCCAACGGAATTCCGGTAATTTAAATTCGGGCAGTTTTATCTCCGGAGCATGGAATTCAGGTAGCTTGACCTCAGGCATATGTAGTTCGGGCATACTGATTTTCGGTAAGTGAATCTCAGGTAATTTAATACCGGATATATTCTTCTCCCACCATTCCCACGGAGAAATACCCTCAAAAGCCATTTCCGTAATCGCCACACCGGCTGCCGCCCCGACAGCCCCAAAAATAGCTCCTCTCAGAGCTGCCCCAGCCATTCTTCTACGATTAATTCTGAAAGCCTCTTTTAACTCTGTTTTTACCTCAGATAAACCAGCATCCTCAACTTCTTTTGCGACAAATTCTTTGCGCTGATGGAGATATTCCATTATAGCTGCTTTGCTCAGACCGACCGCTGCCCCTCCTCCTATTAAGATCAGTTCCGAAGTACCTATGCCAGCTATACCCAAACCTACCCTGAGGCCTACCTTCCCTACCGTTCCTAGCCCTGCTCCGGTTGCTCCCTCAACAATCATATCTCCCAATCTTTGACCGAATATGCGCTTCTCCATTGTTTTAGAAGTAGTCCTTTTAACAAGTTCTGTAACTATTGTTGCTGATTTGGGTGCAGAGCCGGTAATTCTTCCTATGGCTGAAAAAAGTGATTCTCTGACAGGATGCGAATCAAACACCGCAGCTAATTTTGCTTCGGTACCATGAAGTATTGATCCGACAACTTCAACAACTCGACGACCTCCGGCTAATAATCTATTAGATTGAGAAGTACCAGGGAGTTTATCATCACCAAGTAACGGCTCCCTTGTTGGAGAGGAAAGGTTACTAGTAGGTATTAGGTTCGGGTCTAAACCCAAAATATCTTTAGACATAATATATTAATCATCTCAGGTTCAAATCTGTTTGTCAAATTACGATATGACATCTTATACCATATACTGGGTGTAATACTGCAACAGCCAGTAGTATGGATTTGGTCTTTTTTTAACTACGTCCCAAAAACCAAAACTCTCCATATCAGGCAACTCATGTATCAGTACTCCTGCGATACCCATACTTTTTGCTGAATCAATTATTTTTACTATGCCCTGTTTATATTCATCATGAGTTCCCAGCTCTGTTATCCATATTGGAATATTGACCCCGTACTTGGCAAATGCTGCTTTTGTATAATCCATTCTGTCCTGCAAGTCTGAAATTGTATTATAAGTATGAACAGCAAACATCACTTTCTTCGGATCAGCTTTGGCCAAATCAAACCCTGTTTCTCTTAAATTACCCAATAGTTCATCTGTACGACCCGGCCACGTCAGAGCCCCCACCATAATTTTGGTATTTGTCTGGCCCAATCTTGTCCAGATTATATCGGTTGACCTTTTAACAAACCGGGCAAAAGTTTTCAAATCCTGTTTTTCCCAAAACTCAACTTCGCCGTTATCAGGCTCATTACCAAGTTCGATAATAACTTTCTCATAATTTCCGATTAAACGGCCGGAAAAAAGAAACCTGAATCTTTTTTCCAAATCTTTCTCTTCCAGCAGTTTATCCGGCTGGAAAACCAAAACGATTTCTAAATCCCTTGCTTTGGCTTCCTGTATGGCTTTTTGGACAGCTTGAGATTCGGCGTTGCCGTCGTCTATATCACCGTTTCCGACAGTAATTCTGACCTTGCCTACCCCTAATTTGGCCGCCTCTTTTATTAAACCAGGATCGTCCACCCTGATACCCAGAAAGTTATGTCTTTTGATTGCGCCCTCAGCAATCGGCTCTCCGGTTACGACATCAATCTGACCGATTGGTATTTCCGCATCCTGTCCGTGGATATTAACTGCAAACCGGTAGTTTGAGCCATATCCTTTAATACCCAACTCTTTGGGAATCTCGGCAAATTCAATCCGCCGGTCTGTCCCGGGTACAAAAAAGTCCGGCCTGGGAACAATTAGCCGACCCACCAGCGAAGGATATTTTTCAGGTGTCTTAATACTCTCAGGGCCTCTTTCTACTATTATTGCAGGGCCGGACTTTTTTGCCGGTTCAACTGTCGGCTTCGCGGGAACCATCTTATCTTTCGGTTTAGGCGGCGTCTCAGCCGGCAATCCGACTTTTGTCACAGTAGCTATGAGTCCTGCTGTCGCGGCAGTAACTCCGACAGTTGCAGCTGCCTTTAAAAACTGTCTCCTGCTTTTAGAGTGAGCGGCTGCTTTTTCAGCCTGATAGGGGGGCAGTTGCCAACTTAACAACCGGAAACAGGCTCCTTCACCATATAAAAGCTGCTGGTTATTAACATACTTTAAAACCTCATTGTCCGGATTTTTAATCAGTTTTTGATGAATTTTACCGGCCTTTATGCCTTCAGGTATCCTGACTGTTTGATTTGTCTCTTGAGCTAAAGCTATCAGTTGAGCTCTACGAATAATTCCATAAATCGCCTCTGCCTGCTCTTTAGGGTATAAAACATGAACTGTAATCCATAAATCATCAGGATCCGCAATTGAAACCGGTAGATGTCCCCTCAAATTCATTCTACCATTTTTGGTTCTGGCCACACTTTGCAAATATCTACTGTCTGCTTTGTGTTGTTCGTCTGTTTGAATATTGGAACTTCCTAAATTTCTCGCATATAATACGTCGGCTACACGATAGGATAATTCAACAATATCTTGTCTGTTTAAACCTTTTAAATACCCGGGATTAATAAGGGGTGGAGGATTAGCTTTCTCGGTCGGTGGCGTTGGTATAGCTAATTCTGTTTCGGGCATATTTAAAGTTTACCTTATGGAAACCAGGAGCGGCAGAAAAGAAAAAAGGATAATTGACACTCCGGCAATTACTGACAAAATTATCCAAAAAATTTTAAACTTTTGTGAGTACATCATAATAATATAATAAAATCTAATAAAGCTTTTTTGGTTGGATCTTCAAAATACTTACGTACCGGTTCCAGCTTTTTAATTAACCATTCTGCTAGTGCAGCTTTTAAATCCTGCGGATGTAATTTTTTCTCCGCGTAATCTTTTTCCAAATGTTCATACGAGGAGTAACTTAAATCTCCTCCCCATTTTTCCGGCCTTTTAATAGTAAAATCAAAATTGGGTTCATAAAACACTAAATACTTAGTCCAGTTTAAAACAGGATTGTTTTCTATTATTCCCTCCGGAGCATAAGCCTGATTTATCTTATTTTGGATATCCTCCGGTGAGTCATGAATTGAGATGCCGCTGCCTGCTTTGGATTTGCTCATTTTAGATTTCATGGCTATTTCATCCTTTTCCCCTTGGACATTCTGAGGTAATCCGGTTAGGGATAAGAGTATAGGATGATGTATTGCCACCGGTTTAATTTGATTGCCTTTATTGTCTTTTAAAGCATGGGTTTTGACCTGATTGGCGCTGTCTCTTGCTATAACATGCACTTTCCTTTGATCTAAACCGGCATGGGCAATATTGATATCTAAAAGGAAAATATCTGCAGCCTGCATGATAGGATAAAATAATTTATCTGTAGGGATATTATCATCTAACTCTCCCCTACCCATAATAGTAATAGACCTTTTAGTTCTGGCTAAAGTAGTGGTTTTGCCAATTTCTAAAAGTGTTAACCAGAAGTCAGGATTTTGAGCATAAGTTTCAGAGCAAAGCTTAAAGATTAATTTATCAGGATTTCCGCCGATACTTATAAAAAGAGCTTTGAAAGCTTCGGTAAAATAGCCTTTGGCTGCTTTTTGAATAGTTTCTAACTTGCCGTCTAATTTATCATTAATAGCAGAATGTAAATCAGCCAGCCAAATAATAGTCCGGGCTCCGGCATCTTGCAGGTCTTTGACCTTGAGTAAGGTAAATAAAGAACCCAAATGTAATTTGCCGGAGATTTCAAAGCCAATATAGTGTTTAAGCGGCGTGCCGGATTCAATTAAAGATTTTAATTCTTCTTCAGTTAAAACTTCCTCTAAATTCCTGGTTATAAGTTTAAATTTTTCATCAGGGCTCATGAGTTCATTATACCTAAAAGTGAAGTATTTAAAAGAGGCAGTGCGAAACTTGTGTTTGTGTTAAGATTAAGCTTGCGATGGTTAAAATTACTACCAGATTAACACAAGCTTTGGTGGCTGCTTATGACAGGGTTTATGCCAAAAACGAGGACAGGACAATTTCTGTAAATCCACTGGTTGCTGAACTGGCCAGCTGGTATGAAAGATTCAGGACAGCCATGGATTATAACGCTGATGAGGTGATATTGCGTTCAGCTATTGAGAGGATTTTAAAAAGAAGGCTGATTTTGGGGGGCAATGGACAGAATGTGGCAGCTCCCTTAATCCGCGAGTTGGTTTGGGCCAGATATTTTCCGGATTCCAGCATACCCGAGTCGGTTATTGTTCAGGTGGCTCAGACTATAGATCTTCATTTATCTTTGGAGAAAAAAATTAATGACAAGCATAGGATTAATAAGGGTTTGGTTAATGAATGGATATTGCAGCTTTTATCTGCGGAGATTGAAAAGATTTTAAAACCCAATGATCCTAAGGATCTGATGAGCAATTTTATCTTTCAGATTTTTAGAAAAAGAATTTCCATTGTTGATGATACGGATCAAATACGGGATATCCAAACCTTTATTGCGGTAAGACGCGCTTATGCCAGTGATGATTTGGCCTTTTTGCGCTACCATCTTTTTACGCAGTACTTTGATAAATTGACCCGGGAGAATTTTGAGGAAATTGTTGACGGGTTTCCCCAGGCTGTCAAAAAAATTAAAGAACAATTTGAATACATGGCCAAGGATAAAATCTACACTTACGTTAAAAACCAAATTGCCCCCTTTTTAATTCTTGATGGAGTTTTTAGGAAAAACCGCGGCCATGTCTCCAGACTGGTTGATGATGAAGAAAGGCTCAATATGGAAATACTCAGCGCCTGCTTGGAAAAATATAAGGCTATCAGGGGCAAGGTCGGCAGGGCCATTATCAGGAGTGTGATTTTTATATTCTTTACCAAAGCGGTTTTTGCCCTATTTATAGAAGGCACTTATGAAAGGCTGATCTACGGCCAGGTTATCTGGTCCTCGATTGCCATTAATGTGCTGACTCCGGCGCTGCTTATGATCATAGTCGGTTTATTAATTAAAACCCCCAGCCGGGAGAATTCCTTTAAAATTCAAAAAAGGATTCATACTATTTTATTTGACGAAGACCCGGCACTGGAAACACCATTAGTTGTAAAGAAAAAGCCCGGCAGGACAGATCCCTGGCTTTGGACTGTATTTTTGGCGCTTTGGCTGGCTACTTTTGGTTTAAGTTTTGGGGCCATAGTATTTGTTCTCTCGAAACTAAGTGTCAATCCTTTCTCTCAGGCGGTCTTCATTTTCTTTTTGGCTATAGTTTCTTTTGTATCATATAGAATTAACAGGACTGCGCATATGTACACGATAAGAGACAGAAAGGATGATCTGGCTTCTATACTGTTTGATTTTTTCTTTATGCCGTTTATTCAGGTAGGCAGCAGGTTAACTTTGGCAATTTCTCAAATTAATATTATTCTTTTTGTCTTTGACTTTATTATTGAAACGCCGTTTAAGGGTATTTTTGCCTTCTTTGAACAGTGGTTATTTTTCCTCCGCGCCCAAAGAGAAAAACTGGATTAACTGCATATTTGACGGAGGTTAAAGCCTTCTTGTAAAATATTCGGAATTCTAGCACAATAGATATATGGAACATGGAATAATTTTGGCGCCGGAAGTTTTGGGGCATATACAGGGTTTGCCCATTACTAATACTTTAATCACAAGTTGGATTGTCATGGTTATTTTAATTGTTTTAACTTTAATTACAAGTTCTAAAGTTAGACTGGTTCCTGCCTTTTTTTTGCAAAATATTTTTGAAATTATTGTTGAAACAGGTTACAGCACAGTTGAGGGTTTGGCTCATCAAAAAACCCGCGTCTTTTTCCCCATTGTCATGACATTTTTCCTTTATATTTTATTTGCCAATTTATTAGGGTTATTCCCCGGTTTTACCACTATCACCTACTTAAAAGCGCCACTCTTCCGTTCTATGAGCTCTGATTTAAATATGACGTTAGGACTAGCGCTGATTTCTGCTTTTTTAACCCATGCTTTTGCTTTAAAGTATTTAGGAGTAATTGATTATCTAAAAAGATGGTTTACCCTAAACCCAATTTTTTTATTTGTGGGACTTTTGGAACTGGTGGGAGAAGTCACAAAAGTGGTATCGCTATCTTTCCGGCTTTTTGGTAACATATTTGCAGGCGAGGTAGTCCTGGCAACAATCTCTACGATTTTTGCCTTTATAATACCTCTCCCTTTTTATTTTCTGGAAATTATTGTAGGATTTGTACAGGCAGCAGTGTTTGCCATGTTAACTTTAGTATTTATGGTATTACTTACTGAGAAGCACGGAGAGGAACATTAAAGAAAGGAGAAAAATATGCCAGAAGGTTTACCATCAGCTTTAGCAATTGGCTTGGGAGCATTAGGTCCGGGTTTGGGTATTGGTTTAATTGGGATGAAAGCAATGGAAGCAATCGGGAGAAATCCCGATGCTCAAAGCAAGGTTTTACCGGCGATGCTTTTGGGAATGGCTTTTGCTGAAGCTATTGCCATTTATGCTTTGGTGATAGCATTTATTAAATAAGGGGAAAGCGGTAAGGGTAAAGGGGAAAGTAATGACAAATCTTCACCCTTCACCCTTCACGCTTTACCCTTAACCCTGACTTATGGAAATTTTGAATCAGTTTGGAATTCAGCCGATACTTTTAGCTGCGCAAGTAGTCAATTTTTTAATTTTGCTGTTTATCTTAAAAAAGTTCCTATACAAGCCGATTTTAAATGTTTTGGAAGAACGTAAGAAAAAAATTGAGGAGAGTTTAAGAAATGCAGAGGAAATTGAGAGAAAATTAAGTGAAATAGCCGAGAAAGAGTCGGCGGCTATACTAGAGTCAGCCAGAGAAGGTGAAAAAATAATTAAGGAGGCAGGCGTTGCCGGAGGTCAGATAATAGAAGATGCCAATAAAGAAGCAGAGAAGATTATACTAAGAGCAACCAACCAGGCGAAACAATTAATGATTCAGGAAAAAGAGAATCTGCAACAATCTGTTAAAGAGCATGCGGCGGATTTGATATTTTTAGTAATTCAAAAAGTAACAGGTAAGGTTTTGACGAAAGATGATCGAAAAAGGATTACCGAGGAAGCAATCAGGAGTTTGAAATCATGACAAAAAAACAATTACAAAAAGTAGTAAAACAACTTGTGAAGGTAAGTTTTATTGATGGAAAAATGGTAGAAAGTAATATAATCAAGTCAATTAAAATTTTAAAGTCTCAGTCTAAATCTCAGGCGATTTTAGCATTGTCAGAGTACCTTAGGGCTTTAAAAAGGAAGCAAAGGGAGCACACTTTATTTATCGAAACAACTTCTCCTTTGTCTGTCGGTCAAATTAATAAAATTTTAAAAGCAGTAGAAAAACAGGTTAAAATAACTAAGGTAGTCACACAAATCAATCCGGAAATTTTAGGCGGATTTAAACTAAAAATTGGCGATGCAATTTGGGATGAAAGTTTGATGGGTAAAATAAAACAAGTAAAGGAGACAATTATAAGCTAGTATGGCTGATTTAATGGAACAAATCCAAAAAGAAATATCAGGTTTAAAGCTTAAAACAACCCGTCAAAATGTCGGGATGGTAACCGAGATTGGTGATGGTGTGGCCAGAATTGCAGGTTTGTCTGATGTACTGGCCTCAGAAATGATTGAATTTCCTTTTGGAGTGTTTGGACTGGCTTTAAACTTAGAAGAATATAACGTTGGAGCAGTGTTACTCGGAGATTTTACTAAAATTAAAGAAGGTATGGAAGTTAAAACCACAGGCAAGGTTTTACAGACGCCGGTTGGCGAGGCCTTAATTGGCAGGGTGGTAAATGCTTTAGGCCAGCCAATTGATGGTAAAGGCGCAATCAAAACTAAAACTTCCTACCCTGTTGAAAAAATTGCTCCGGGTGTTATCACCAGACAATCTGTTACTACTCCGCTTCAAACCGGCATTAAAGCAATTGATGCTCTAATTCCTATTGGCAGGGGTCAGAGAGAGTTGATTATTGGCGATAGGAGTACAGGTAAAACAACTATCGCTATAGACACGATCATTAATCAGGGTCGGCAAAGCAACACACCGGTTATCTGTATTTATGTGGCTATTGGTCAAAAAACTTCTAAAGTGGCACAGCTGGTAGCAAAACTGGAAGAAACCGGCTCAATGGATCATACTATTGTGGTAGCAGCCACTGCCTCAGATCCGGCCACAATGCAATATATTGCCCCATACGCCGGAGTTGCTATGGGTGAATATTTTATGGATCAGGGAAAAGATGCTTTGATAATTTATGATGATTTATCCAAGCATGCCTGGGCTTACAGACAGATGTCGCTCCTTTTAAGAAGGCCTTCCGGAAGGGAGGCATATCCGGGGGATGTATTCTATCTTCATTCAAGACTTTTGGAGCGGGCTGCCAGGCTGAACGGGGATTATGGCGGAGGGTCTTTAACTGCTTTGCCTATTATCGAGACTCAGGCTGGGGATGTTTCTGCTTATATTCCTACTAATGTTATTTCTATTACTGACGGACAAATTTATTTGGAAACGGATTTGTTTTTTGCCGGAGTCAGGCCTGCTTTGAATGTCGGTTTATCAGTGTCCAGGGTTGGCGGCGCAGCTCAAACCAAGGCCATGAAATCCGTAGCAGGAAGATTAAAGTTAGATTTAGCTCAGTTTAGGGAACTTGCTGCCTTTGCCCAGTTTTCTTCTGATCTAGACTTTTCTACCAGGGCTCAAATTGAAAGAGGCAAAAGAATTACTGAAATTTTAAAACAGCCTCCCTACTCCCCTGTCCCTGTTGAAGAGCAGGTTGTAATTTTATGGACAGTGACAAATGGATACTTAGATGAAGTAGAAGTAACAAGAATTAAGGAATTTGAAAAAAAATATATTCAGCATCTGAAATTAAGAAATAAAAAGTTAATGTCAGAGCTGTCAGAGAAAAAGGTTCTAGAGGAAGGGATGATTAAGGAACTGGAAAAGACTACTAAGGAGTTTGTAGGGATGTTTGGGAAAGGGTAGAGAGGAAGCTTTAAGGGCAATAAAGGCGGCGGAAGATGGCAAACACTAGAGAATTAAGAAGACGAATAAGATCAGTTAAAAACACCAGCCAGATTACCAAGGCCATGCAGATGGTGGCGGCTACTAAAATGAGAAAAGCGCAAAATCAAGCTGTAAATGGCCGGCCATATAGCGGGAATCTCCTGGAGTTACTTATCAGATTGTTACCCGAAATTCAAGCGGAGAGTCATTCGTTGCTGGGTGGAAAAGAGATTGCTTCGTCGCAGACTCCTCGCAATGACGTGATAGGGGTGGTGGTTTTATCAACAGACAAAGGCTTAGTAGGCGCCCTGAATACTAACATCTTCCGGACAATTTCAGCCTTACACCTTCCAGGTGTAAACGTAAACTTTTACACTATTGGGAAGAAAGGCAGAAGTTTTGTAGCCAGAACCGGCAAGGATTTGCAGGCAGATTTTGAAAATTCTGATGTAGTGACTTTCAGACAGGCAAAGCAACTGGCTAGAATGTTAATGGATGCTTATTTAAATAAAGAAATTGGAGAAGCTTATTTAGTTTATCCAAGGTTTGTATCTACACTCCGGCAAGAAGCAACAAGGGTTAAGGTGTTACCAATAGAGCTGGAGTCTGTCATTGCGAGCGAAGCGAAGCAACCTAGTCCAGAGACAAATCCAACCAAGATTGTCAGGACTCCTCGCAATGACGAAAGCGGGGCTGACTTTCTTATAGAGCCTAATCCGGATGAATTGCTGGATGAATTACTTACCCACTTTGTGGAGATTAGGATTTATCAAGCCCTTTTGGAAACAAAGGCTTCAGAACACTCAGCCCGGATGATTGCCATGCAGAATGCCACAGACAATGCCAAAGAACTTGTCGGAGATTTGAAATTAACATATAATCAGACACGCCAGGATGCTATCACCAGAGAACTTTTGGAGATAACATCTGCTGCAGCAGCATTGGAGTAACATGAATAAGGGTAAAGTCTTACAAATCATCGGTCCGGTTGTAGATGTGCAGTTCGAGGGAAAGAATCTGCCGGCAATTTACAACGCACTTGTCATCACAGGTAAATTGGTCCTAGAGGTTCAACAACATCTTGGGGAAGGCACTGTAAGGGCTGTAGCTATGGGTTCTACAGACGGATTAAAAAGGGGCACTTTGGTGGAAGACACCGGTGCTCCTATTTCCGTACCGGTTGGCGAGGAGGTTTTAGGCAGGTTATTTAATGTCTTAGGTGAGACTATTGACAAAAAAGGTCCGGTCAAAGCTAAAAGGCATTGGCCAATTCACCGTAGCGCTCCCTCATTTGAAGAGCAATCTACTGCTTCTGAAGTTTTTGAAACAGGAATTAAAGTGATTGACTTGCTGGCTCCGTTTGTGAAGGGTGGGAAAGTAGGACTTTTTGGCGGGGCCGGAGTTGGTAAAACAGTTTTAATTCAGGAGTTAATTAGAAATATTGCCGCAGAACACGGAGGTTACTCTGTTTTTACCGGAGTTGGTGAAAGAACCCGTGAAGGAAATGATTTATATAAAGAAATGCAGGAGTCCGGAGTTATTGATAAAACTGCTATGGTGTTTGGACAAATGAATGAACCGCCCGGGGCAAGGCAAAGAGTAGGACTTTCCGGTTTGACCATGGCTGAGTACTTTAGGGATGAGCAAGGAAAAGATGTACTGCTTTTTATTGATAATATTTTTCGGTTTACTCAGGCAGGATCGGAAGTATCAGCATTACTTGGCCGTATCCCTTCTGCTGTAGGTTATCAGCCGACTTTAGCAACAGAAATGGGTCAGCTGCAGGAAAGAATTACTTCTACTAGAAAAGGTTCTATTACCTCAGTCCAAGCGGTTTATGTGCCGGCAGATGATTACACGGATCCGGCTCCGGCTACTACCTTTGCCCATTTGGATTCAACTATTGCCTTGGAAAGGTCTTTGGCAGAACAGGGGCTTTATCCGGCAGTTGATCCCCTGTCTTCTCCTTCCCGTGCATTGGCCCCGGATATTGTGGGACAGGAACATTATGATATAGCAGTGCAGGCGCAAAGAGTCCTGCAAAGATATAAAGATTTGCAGGATATTATTGCTATTTTAGGAATGGAAGAGCTATCTGACGAGGATAAATTAACTGTTACCAGGGCTAGGAAAATCCAGAGAGCTTTAACGCAACCATTTTTCGTGGCAGAAACTTTCAGCGGAATTAAAGGAAAATATGTGCCAATCAAAGAAACCATAAGACTGTTTAAGGAAATTTTGGAAGGTAAATATGACGGGAAGCCAGAAGGCGCTTTTTACATGATCGGCGGAGCGGAGGAAATAGGACAATAGAAAAATGTATTATTTAAAAAATTAAAGGCTTTCAAAAGCCCCGTCCAAATGAAGATAATAAGTTTCTGTTTCTAAATTTGGAAATTGTTCTTGAATTTTAGTTTTAGCGCTTGTTAAGTCTTCAGCATGCTTTTGGGCTGTATCTTCTTGCCCGTATGCTCCGCAGTCTTCATGATTTATTAAAACTACTTTTTTAATATGGTGTAATCTTTGAGAAATTTCAACTTGTTCAAGAATTTGGTCTAAATTTTTTACTCCTCCGGCCCAAGCTACCCGGTCATACGTTTTGGGCTGAAGATATTTGGAAATCCACTTATTGATAATTTCCTGCAGCCTAAAATCTATGCAGGTTACTACCACTGCTTCTGCTTTGTGATCCATGGTAAGATATTATACAATATCACCATCACCATGCCGTTGCATTTAAAAATTGTTACGCCGGAAAAACAGATATTTGATGAGGAAGTGTCTCAAGTGAATGTTTCAACTGCTGACGGGCAACTTGGGATTTTACCTAATCATGTCAATTTAATGGCAAAGCTTGCACCCGGAGAGCTTGTGATAAAAAGAGGGGGTAAAGAAGAATCCCTGGCAATTGGCACAGGTTTTTTACAAATGGCAGGAAATACTTTGACTGTCATGACTGATTTGGCAGTGGAAGAAAAAGATATTGATGAGAAAGCTATGGAGGAGGCTAAAAAAAGAGCTGAACAAGCTTTAGAACAAACCTTGTCCGGTGAAGAATACGCGGAGACCTTAGCCGCTTTAGAAAAATCCTTAGCCCAGCTTAGGGTTAAAAGAAGACACAAAATAAGGTAATAAATGGCTAAAAGTGAAAGTCCCGAACTGTCTATTATTATCCTAAATTATAATGTTAAAGATCTGTTGTTAAATTGTTTGGAGTCTGTTTTTAAAAGCAAAGGCAAAGAGGATAAATGGCAAATTATTGTGGTGGATAATGCTTCATCTGACGAATCGGTTGAGGCAGTAAAAAAGAAATATTGTAGTCTTTCGACTGCGCTCAGGGTAGATTTGATCGAAAACCAATCAAATCTAGGATTTGCTGCCGGGAATAATGAAGGTGTTAAAAAAGCAAAAGCCCCGGTGATTTTATTTTTAAATCCGGATACTTTAGTTTTAGACAAAGCTATCCAAAAATCACTTATTTTTTTACTATCTGATCCGGATATAGGAGCTTTAACTTGTAAAGTGAATTTACCAGACGGCAAAATGGATTATTCCTGCCATCGGGGTTTTCCTACTCCCTGGAATTCTTTGACTTATTTTTTAGGTCTTTCTAAATTATTTCCTAAATCTGCTTTTTTGGCAGGTTATACAGCAAGCTATATGGATATAACAAAAACTCATGAAATGGATTGCGGTTCAGGGACATTTTTAATGGTTAGAAAAATTGCCGGAGATCAAATAAACTGGTGGGACAAAGACTATTTTTGGAATGGTGAGGATATAGAATTTTGTTTTTCCTTAAAAGAAAAAGATTGGAAAATATATTTTTATCCTGAGGTCCAGATCCTCCATTTCAAGGGTTCATCTTCCGGCCTTTGGTCCACTTCCAAGATTAAAGTAGAACAGCATGTTAAACTAAAAACAGCCTCTCATGCCGCCTCTGCCATGAGAATTTTTTATAAAAAACATTATTATGACAAGTACCCTCCATATTTGCGTGATTTGGTGCTTTTAGGAATTAAATCATTGGAACATTACAGAAGGTTTAAAATTATTACAGGATTAAAATATGAGTGATTTGGACCTATCAGTTATTGTTTTAAGCTATAACACAAAAGATATTACTAATAATTGTTTGAATAAACTTAAACAATCTGTTGAATATTGCCAAAAAAGATTAGGAAATAAAATAGAAGTAATTGTTATAGATAACAATTCAGAAGACGGTTCAGCTCAAATGATTTTACAAGATCATACTTGGGTGAGACTAATAGCCTTGGACGAAAATACAGGTTTTTCAAAAGGTAGTAATTTGGGTATGCAAAAGTCAAAATACCCTTTTATTTTACTTTTAAATTCTGATGTTTATTTGCAAGAAGAAAGTTTATATAAAGGACTTGCTTACTTTAGAGTTAATTTAAATTGTGATGTTTTAGGGTGTAAATTAACTTATGCCAGTGGTAAATTTCAGCCTTCTGCCGGTAATTTACCCAATTTTTTTAACACTTTGTTTTGGATTTTTGGGATATCTGCCCTACCTTTAGTTAAAAGGTTTACTAACGCTTTTCATCCAACATATAATTTTTTTTTTGCAAAAGCCCACCAGGTTGGTTGGGTAACCGGCGCTTTTTTTATGTTAAAAAGGAAAGTTTTTGAAAAAACAGGCGGATTTGATGAAAATATTTTTATGTATCTGGAAGAGGTAGAATGGTGTAAAAGAATAACAAAATTAGGATTTAAAATTTGGTATGCGCCTCAATTTGAAGTGACTCATTTGCATGGAGCAAGCAGTAGGTTGTATCCTCAAAGGTTATATATTAATGAATTAAAAAGTATGAAATATTATTTCAAAAAACATTCTCCGAATACATTATTATTAATAAAATTGATTTTAGTTTTAGGCACACTTTTTAGGACTATTATTTTTACTCTTTTGGGCAAAACCGTCAGAGCTAAAGCATATTTGGAAGGACTAAAAGTAGTTTAAAGTTTAAAGTTCAAAGTGCAAAGTTATAAATTTATGACAAAGATTGCAATTGTTACTGTAAATTTTAATGGTAAGGATGATACTCTGGAGTTTCTGGAATCCTTAAAAAAACTACAAACTACCGACTATGAACTAAAAACTATTGTAGTGGATAATGGTTCCTCAGATGATAGTGTGTCATCGATTAATCAAAAATTTCCCGGTGTGGATATTTTACAAAATGGAGCTAATGAAGGCTTTTCCGGCGGATACAACAGAGGGATGGCATATGGATTGGCTTGGGGGGCCGATTATATTCTAATAATTAATAATGATACTCTAATCAAAGATGGGGATCTTTTACAAAGCTTAATAAAAGTTTTCAAGTCTGATGAAAGTATTGGTATCGCCTCCCCAAAAATTTATTTTTCCCCCGGCTTTGAATTTCATAAAGACAGATATAAAAAAGAGGATTTAGGGCAGGTTATTTGGTATGCCGGCGGCAAATTTGACTGGAAAAATATCATGTCGGCGCATAGAGGCTTAGATGAGGTAGATGAGGGACAATTTGAGGGGGTGGAAGAAACCAATTTTGTGACCGGTTGCTGCATGATGATAAAAAGAGAGGTGCTGGGAAAGGTCAATAAACCTGAAAGCGGACGCGGTTTTTTTGATGATACTTTATTTTTATACTTTGAAGATACGGACTTTACCAAGCGGGCCAAAAAGAAGGGTTTTAAAACTTACTACGGCGGTAATGTTGCAATTTATCATAAGGCTTCACAAAGTACCGGAATTGGTTCAGAGATTACTGACTTTTTCCATACCAGAAACAGGTTAGTTTTAGGCTTTAGATACGCGGGTTTAAGAACAAGATTTGCCTTATTTAGAGAAGCTTTAAAGTTTTTAGTATTTGGCAGGAAAGCTCAAAGGTTAGGGGTGTGGGATTTTTTTAGGGGCAAAACAGGATCTTCTGAAAGGTATATAAAGGAAGTCAGAAAAGCAGAGTATCAATTAGAACTTTCTATTTGCGTAGTCAATTATAATACAGCTGATTTAACCAAAAATCTTTTGCAAAGCATTTTTACTCCAAACTCCGGCTTTAATCCAAAAACTATGGAGGTAATAGTTTTGGATAATGGTTCAGATGATAATTGCAAACAAATTATCAAAGACTTCCAGCTCGCCTTGCGAAGCCACGCTCGCTTTGCGAAGCAAGCCAAGGGCGGGCGAAGCGGGCCTAAAATCAAGTTTATCCAAAACAAAGGAAATGAAGGTTTTTCTAAAGGTTACAATAAAACTATCTCTTTTTCCAAGGGCAGATATATTTTACTGCTAAATTCTGATATAGAAGTATTGGATAATAGTTTGACCGGACTTTTAAACTTTGCCAAAGAATATAAAGATAATGCAGTGTTGGGGGGAAGACTATATTTTCCTGATAAATCCAGCCAGGATTCGGCTTTTAATCTACCTACTATAACAGGTGCTTTTAAAGAATACTTCTTAGGTAAAAAGGGTTCATATTTTATGTATGTGCCCGCTCCGCCCGCGGAGCGAGGCGAACCAGAGGGTGGAAAAGCTGTCCAGGTAGAAGGGTTGGTTATGGCTTGCTTTTTGATACCTGAAAAAGTTTTAAATAAAGTAGGACTTTTGGACGAGGAAACTTTTATTTTCTTTGAAGATATTGAGTATTGCCGAAGACTCAAACAATACGGAGTGCCGCTTTATTTTATCCCAACTGCTAAATTTATCCATCATCATGGAGGTTCAACTAAAAGGATAGGTCAGCAAAAAGCTTATGAGCTTTTACAAAAAGCTGCCAAATATTACCATGGACCCGTTTATTATTTTCTATTAACTTGGGTTTTGAGAATAGGACAAAAATTGGGAAAAACCAAAACTCCTATTTCTCGCTGGACGATGACCTAAAATATTTAAATTATATGAAGCAGTCAGTAAAATCTAAACTTCAAAAAAAAGAGCAACCTTTTTTACGTATTAGAATTCCTCGAACATCTTTACTACCTCCTGCGCTATTATTTATTGTTTTACTGTTTATAATCCTTTTATTTATTAAAAAGACTCCGGGTCAGAATAATTTAGTAACTCAAGAAAGAAGTCAACAAAAGAACATAGAACCGTCTGCTAACTTGGGTAATACGTTTGAAAAAGGTCACAAAATTGCTTATTTAAAAGACTTTTCAGACTCTAAAAGCTGGATGTCTGTATGGATTTACGATTTGGATACTGAAACTGAAAGAGAAGTTGTACCGGCAATTAACTCTTCCGTTTTTTGTCGGGAGGGATGTCCGGATCGTTCATTTTCATTTTCGCTGGATGGGACAAGACTTGCGGTGGATCTTTTGCTTAACGGAGAAGAGGAAGGATTTGGCATCGTAGATATCACGCAAAAAAAGCCTGAAGTAGTATATATTGATAAAGGAATATTTTATTACGATAAAAATTATGACTCGTCTATCCTCTACTATAAAGATTTAGTCAGTAATACAAAACAAAAGATTGGACGATATTTTCCTGCCGGGTGGCTTTCTAAAGATGAGGTGATAATGAATTATCGTGATATCAACCAAGAAAAGACGGGTGATTTCATTATTCTTAACACTGTAACTTTTGATAAAAAATTGATTAAAGTTGAACAGTTGTATAATCAACAAAAGATCATTCGTATTCAAGTTATTTCTCCACAAAAAGATAAAATACTACTTTCGTTTTTAGATAAACCTGCAAAACCCACACTAGGGTTAGTAAATCGAGAAGGTGCGCTGCTTTCTATTTTTGAAACGCCTCCTCCATTTGAGGATACATACCCCGCTCTTAACTATGGGGATTTAATGAATGTTTCTTGGTCTCCTGATGGAAAGTACATTGCAGCACAGATTCGTTCTGCGTATCCAGATTTATCTAGTAATATCAATATATATGACGTTGAAAAGAATAAATTGGTTCAACAAATTCCTGTCAATGAATTTTTAACTGGTAATGGGTGTTGGCTTTCTTCTCCGGGAGGTGAAATTTTAGTAAGCATTATAACGGTTGAAGATCAAGGCGGAAACACGAGCCATAGAGTACGACTGTTCAAGTGCGTAAGTCCTGTTTGATAAACTTTCTTGGGGAGAGCTTACTATGTCATCTTCAATTAATATATGGTCTGGACCGATAACTGTAGTGAAATGATGGTGACCATGAAGATGATTTGCTAACCAAACTTCTTTATGGGCAATGACCGGGTTCCTCAGGTTTAATATTAGTAAGCCCATCTCAGGATGCATCCTTAATCCTCTTTTTTTAGCTTCACTCCAATCATGCCTGTTAAGAAATGGCAAAGATTCAGCTACTCTAGGAAAGTCAGCAAGCGCACCCCAAGCAATTAGAGGAAAAGCTACAGCCATTTTTAGTAGTTCCTGTTCAGTTAGTCCCTGGTATGCGAGTAATAGTGGACCAAAGCGTGCTATGCCTTCCAGAAGCATCTCTGCTCCCATAATCGCTAATGTTCTCCTGGTGTTTTTGAAAGCCACGTCTGTCATATAGATTGGAATTCGTCTTCTAGCTAACTCATCAAGGAGTGGTTGGTAAGGTTTCCATCCTAAAAACTCATTGAGTGTTTTCAGGGGATGATCAACGTAATCCTCTGGTGTTCCAGTTTCTAAAAAAATCCTTCTATATTCTCTGGTAGCAATTGAGGATGACGGGATATAAGGTGAGCTTTATAAATAATGGTATAGTGTGCTTCTGGTGTGTGGATATTTGTAATATTGCCACTTCTCTCGAGTCTGATATTTCTTTCTATTGACATAACTATCGGATTATATCAGCTTGGGGGTAGTAGGTTAACCTATAGTTTATGTCCGGAGGGAAGGATTCGAACCTTCGCAGGGATAACCCGACAGATTTACAGTCTGTTGCAATTGGCCGCTCTGCCACCTCCGGATAGATTCATATTATACTCAACTGTCCTACTCATTTCTACTATTTAGATTATGATTTAAAATTAATCTGGTATATAATTTGGTTATGTCCTCAGGTTCCTGGAAGGCCAGAAAAGAATATTCAAAACTTTGGAAATTTAAATTCCTATCACGGCTTTCCAATTACATGCTAATTACTGTGCTAAGCTTTTTACTTTTGCTTTTTGGAGCAGTGATATTTTTTGCCACCCAAATTCCCTCCCCGTCTGATTTAACCGACCGTTCAATTGCCGCTTCCACCAAAATTTATGACAGAAATAATGAGCTTTTATATGATATTTACCAAAATCAAAACCGGACACCGATAAAATTAATTGATATTCCTCTTTATATCCGCCAGGCAACCATTGCTATAGAAGATAAGGATTTTTATTCCCACTCAGGTTTTTCTATTCCCGGCATAATCCGCGCTTTATTTGATCTGGCAGTGCACAGACGGATAGAGGGAGGCTCTACTTTGACCCAACAACTGGTTAAAAATGCCCTGTTGTCAGGAGAAAGAACAATGACCAGAAAATTAAAAGAGTTTATTCTGGCTGTGCAGGTGGAGCGGGCTTATTCAAAAGACCAGATTCTGGAAATGTATCTTAATGAAATTCCTTATGGCGGCACTTCTTACGGCATTGAAGCTGCGGCCAATTTATATTTTGGCAAATCTGCCAGGGATTTGAATTTATCCGAGGCAGCTCTCCTGGCCGGTTTACCGCAAAGGCCTTCTGTTTATTCTCCTTATGGCACCAAGCCTGAATTGGCAAAGGTGAGACAAAAAGCAGTTTTAAGGAGAATGGTTGAAGATGGTTATATTACGGATGACCAGTCTAAACAAGCCGCGGACCAGCCTTTAAGTTATAGAACTTCCCAATCAGAAATAGGTTTTAAAGCGCCCCACTTTGTTTTATATGTCAAGCAAAAATTAATTGAGCAATTTGGAGATAAATTAGTAGAACAAGGAGGATTAAGAGTGACAACCACTTTGGATTATAAACTGCAAAGATGGGCAGAAGAGATTGTTAAAAAAGAAGTGGATGGTTTATCTTCGGCCAAAGTTGGTAATGGGGCGGCGGTTGTAATGGATGCAAAAACCGGGCAAATATTAGCCTTAGTTGGAAGTAAAGATTACTTTGCAGATTCTGCACCGGAAGGCTGCATTGAAGGACAAGGTTGTACCTTCGAACCTAATGTGAATGTGGCCTTATCTTTACGCCAGCCGGGTTCCGCTACCAAACCTTTAGCTTATTCTGCTGCTTTACAAAAAGGATATACAGCGAACCAGGTTTACATGGATGTTAAAACAGAATTTCCGGGAGGAGATAAACCTGCTTATATTCCGGTCAATTATGACGGTCAATTCCGGGGTCCGGTGCAGATGCGTTATGCGTTGGGTAATTCCTATAATATTCCGGCAGTGAAGAATTTAGCCATGGTAGGAGTACAGGAGGTAATGGAGTTAGGTTATAGGATGGGGCTTGCCGAATGGGAACCCACCAATGAAAATGTTAATTCAGTAGGTTTGAGCTTAACTTTGGGAGGGCGGGAGGTAAGACTTTTGGATTTAGCCGCCGCTTTTGCCACTTTAGCCAATAAAGGCAGCCAAAATGATACGATTTCTATCCTCAGAGTTACAGACAGCAAAGACAAGACTCTGTTTGAATATCGTCAAACGGATGGCAGAAAAGTTTTGGATCCCGGTATCGCTTTTATTATCTCGGATATTTTGGCGGACAACGGGGCCCGAACTGCTGCTTTCGGTTCAAATTCAGTTTTAAATATCGCGGGTAAAACTGTAGCTGTGAAAACAGGCACTACCGATGAAAAAAGAGATAACTGGGCAGTAGGTTTTACCCCTTCCGTGGTAGTGGGAGTTTGGGTGGGTAATAATGATAACTCTCAGATGAGTCCGGCGGTCGCTTCGGGTATGACGGGAGCTTCCTCTATTTGGAATAAAATTATGGCCCAAGTTTTAAAAGATAAACCAAACGAGCCTTTTGAAAAACCTGCCAATATTACGCAAATGGATGTGGATGGATTGATGACCGGCAAGCCGCATAACGGTTCCCCTACCAGAAAAGAATATTTTATTGCCGGAACAGAACCTAAAGGAGAATCTTCAGCTTATCAACATCTAAAGATTTGTAAGCAAAATCCTCATAGGCTGGCAAATGATAATGAAGAAACGGAAGAAAAAGATATAATTGTTTTGAAAGAAGATGATCCGACAGGGGCTGATAAATGGCAAACAGGCATAGATCAGTGGGTTTTGACAGCAGCCAATGGTATGTTTGTGGGCACTGCCAAGGGATGCAGCGGTGTGCCCGGATTTACTTCCGGAGGGGGCGGGGTTATTGAAATAGTCAATGTGGGAAATGGGGCCAATGTGCCGAGAGTATTTGATGTGCTGGCTAAAGCTAATTCCCCTGACGGAGTAAAAAAGATTACCTGGCTAATTGACGGAGCAGTTAAATCAACTTCAACCTCAGAACCCTTTGCATTACATGTAGAGTTTCCGGTTGGAGATAAGGGTTCTCATACCATTACTGCAACACTGGAAGATAATAACGGCGGCACATTCTCCACCTCCATTGGGGTGACTGTTGCATTATAGCAAGTTATATCTTATCCAATGCTCTCAAGTTGTTTATGAAGTCTCTGATAGAAGATGGAGAGGTAGGATTAGATAATATACTGGCTAGCTTCGGAATTTCAGGTTCATTAATGCCGCGTAAGCCTAAATTTGTTACATGGATTAATTGATTTCTTGCTTGGTAATACAATTCAGGTGGCAGTTTACGCATTCTCCAGAAGGTGATATTTCTGCTGGATTCTTCCTGTCCGAATGTTAATGGATCGGTTGGTACGGATACTGTCATAATAACTGGAAAGATAGCTGCTTTTGGGTAGATTTGTAATGGAATAGGTGTAGAAAAAATACCTCTTTTAAAAAGAGATTCAGCTGTGCAAAGCAACACATTACATATAAAATTTAAATCTCTTGCTGTACCCCTTACCTCCAAGAGATCCATGATTTCTAATATGGAGGATTGATTATCAGTGCCAAAGAGTCTTTTTGCTTTTTTATTTAGAGCTCTCCAAACATATTTTTCAGGATTAGATTCCGGCATAAAAAGTAATCTTATCACGTAAGAATGTTAATTGCAAATCTATAGGCCAGGCGGCAGGATTAGGAATGGCTGTTTTTTTGACAGCAAAACTTATACATTACCAATAACAAAGGAAAACCAGTTAATTTTATCTTTGATTATTCTGACAACAAAGCTAAGATTTTCTATTATAGAAAGCAACTAAAATTTCTAAAATCGCTTGCGATGACGATACTGACTTCCAATACGGCTACCCTTTTGTCCAAGCTAAATTTGTCCGTCACTCTTTTGTGAATTTCTGCAAGTCTTCCTAAAGTCTTCCCTCGACCAGTTTTTAATTGTATTAGCCTTGTGGGATGGAATAGTTCTAAGTTTGCTCCTTTTTCTTTCTCCAAATCCTCGCTAATTTTCAAATCTAATTTTTGATTTGCTGTTTTGAAAATTTGCTCTAATTCAACAAGAGGATTGTCTGTGTTATTAGTCAGCGCTACGGTTAAAACATATTTTTCACTCGTCTCATCCTTTTCATTTAAGTAGTAAATCTTACCAATTTCAAAAATTGCTATATCTTTGAAGTCAAGTCTAACATTTCGATCGATTACTTCTAATAGATTAGGCCAAAGACTTTCTCTTAAGTATTCGGTTTCCGAAGACATTGGATTTGCCAGTTTGACCAGTCTTTTATCAGCTTTTTCCTTAGTCAAACCTAAAGCATTTAAAACCCTGGTGGAATAAAAAGAATAAGTTTGAACTTCGGTTAAGCCTAAACTTACAAGAGCATCTTTCAGCTTTCGGATTAGTACGAATTGTTTTTGGTCTCCTTTTGGTTTGTATTCACCTGCTAAACTTTTAGCAGGAATTTTTTCATAGCCATATAATCTGGCTACTTCTTCAATTAAATCTTCCTCTATATTTATATCCAGCCTCCAATATGGTATTGTCACTTCCCAAACTACATTCCCATTTGATGAGTAAGAAGCTGGTTTACAGTATAGTCTTGAGAGGTATTCTTCTACTTGTTTATCTGTAAAGTCTATTCCAACTAAGGCATTTAAGTTGCTTAAAGAAAGATTAACTACTTTTTGTTGGTCTTGAGAATTGCCAACTATTGATATGGCAGTTAATTTTCCGCCTGGCTCCTGATACATCTTTATGGCTGCATTTAAAGCCTGAAGCAGTCTGGTTTTGGTTAAACCATGCTGAAATCTTTTGCCGGCTTCGGATTGCAGATTTAATTTAGTGGCAGTTTGTCTTAAATTGACAGGGTCGAAGATTGCTGCCTCAAGTAATATAGATGAGGTATAGTTAGAGACTTCAGTTTCTTTCCCTCCCATGATGCCGGCAATGGCGATTGGGCCACTTTTGTCTGTGATAACCATATCCGATGTGTCGGGTTGTCTTACTTTTCCGTCCAAAGTTTGCAAGGTCTCTCCTTGCGAGGCTAATCTGACACTAACTCTCCCGCTTACTTTGCCGGCATCAAAAGCATGCAAAGGCTGGCCATATTCCAGCATTACTAAATTAGTAACATCAGCAATATTATTAACCGATCTCATACCGGAAGCTTCTATTTTTTTTACCCAATCTTCCGAGGATTTATCCACCTTAATTCCTTCTATTTTGGCAATACAGTAAAACGGACAAAGCTTTAAGTTTAAAACGTCAACCTTTACTTCGGGTAAGCTTTCCTGATTCCAGACGAATTCAGCCTCTTGTGGCTCGTTAAACAGGATATTTGAGCCTGTAATAGTAGCTGCTTCATAAGCTACACCTCTAATGGATAAAAGGTCCGCACGGTTATAACCTTTCATATCCAGTTCAATATAGTTTTTAGTTACTTCTTTCAAGCCAATAGTTCTTAAGGGTAATAATCTAACAAGTTCCTCTATGGAAACATTCAGATTAACCAGTTTATTAAGCCAATTAATAGATACTTTCATGTTTTCTTCCTCGTCATTCCTGCGAATGCAGGAATCCAATTAAAAAAGTCACGGTCCAAATTGGATCCCCACCTACGTGGGGATGACACTAATATTTTTCTAAAAACTTCAAATCCCCACTTTTGAAAAGCCTAATATCTTCAACACCGTACTTTAGCATGGCCATTCTTTCTGGTCCTACTCCCCAGGCAATGCCTGAATATTCCTTAGGGTCGATGCCTCCGTTTTTTAAAACTTGGGGATGGATCATACCTGCTCCTGCCAGTTCCAACCAGCCTGTGCCCCCGCAAACATTGCAGCCTTTCCCTTTACAAAAGATACATAGTCCATCCACTCCTGCACCAGGTTCCACAAAAGGATAATATTTTGGTCTAAGCCTTGCTTTAATATCTTTGCCTAAAATACCCTGGAAAAAATATTCAGAAAGGTATTGCAAATTGGCCATACTGACACCTTTATCTATATAAACAATCTCAAATTGTTCCAGAGTATGTTCGTGCCTGGCATCTAAATTTTCATACCTAAAGCACCTATCAATAATCATTACTCTCATCGGAGGTTTTAGCTGCCTCATTGCTCTGACTTGGCCATTGGAAGTATGTGTTCTTAATAATAATTTTGATTTTTGATTTTTGATTTTTGAATTTATATATAGGGTGTCCCAAAGATCTCTGGCCGGGTGGCCTTCAGGAATATTTAGCAGTTCAAAATTATATTCATCCGTATCAATATGAGGAGCATCAAATCTTTCAAAGCCTAATTTGGAAAAAAGATCAAGAGTCTCATTTAAAAGCTGAGTAACAGGATGTAAATGGCCTGTTCTCTTTCTAGCTTCCAACCCCAGGGGTTGGAACGTAAGTTTTTCATCTGCAAGTTTTTGGTAGGTTTCTTCACGTATGACTCCCCTTTTATCGTTTATAGCTTTTTCCAAATCCTGTTTGACTTGATTAAATAAAGGCCCAACTTTTCTTCGTTCTTCAGAGGATAATTTAGAAAATTCTTTAGGTAATAAATCCAAAGCCCCATTTTTGCCAAAAAGCTGTAAAAAAATCCCATCAAGTTCTTTCAAACTTTTAGCCTGATTTATTTTATTTAAATATTGGGTTTGTATATTTCTAATTTTATCTTCCATTTATCCTCCTAAATATAACAGATTTGCCTGCATTCCCCAACAGGAAATTTATATGATCATTTTCTTAAACGATCGTTAGATATTTTGATAACATTTAGCAAATAACTTGCAAAATTAGGCGTAAAATAGTTTAAAAAAACCTATAATTGTAATGAGGTCTTTGGAAGGGTAAAATTAATTGCTATGATGCGCCCTGATATAGAACCTGCAATAGAACATTGGGAAAAGATTGGATGGGAGTATTATGCAAGATGGCAACAAGCTGCCTTCCTACTTAATCCTTTTTTAGGACCAACAGTTGCTCCAGTTGATGGAGATTTGGCTGTTTTTATTGGTTGTGCTCCTGTACAGATAGATGCTTGGTTTAGTGTTCATCCCAATCAAAGCAAAGAGGAGCAATGTAAACACAGCTATTGCACAAGTTCAAGCAGAAGTATCAAAAAGGCATTCATTTTCTGTAGCTTCACACCTCTTACGCATCTTAACTGAAGAGCCTACATATAAGGAGGTTTGTCAAGTACCCTTTTCTTTAGACAGTTTGTCTCTACTCTCCCTAAACGCTGCTGGGCTCATCTTTAAACT
>Ga0155961_106_pt1 | contig 77396 bp, 85 predicted proteins | sample RifCSPlowO2_02_FD_107615 | JGI IMG/M metagenome (GOLD analysis project Ga0155961, IMG submission 107615) | Candidatus Daviesbacteria bacterium RIFCSPLOWO2_02_FULL_38_15
CCCAGGGTCCAATAGTAGTTGAGATATTATCCAAAAGCAAGGGTGGAAATGCACAGATATCTTTTGGTATCCAATAGTATTGTTTTTGTAGTTTCTGGTAAGGAGTGCCGTCTTTCATACCTTCTCCTGTATGTCCTCTTTTTGTGTTGTAATACCAAACCCAGTTAAAACTTTCCAGGAAGAATTGATCATTGGTTTTAATGGTTTGTAATCTTGGTATGTAGAATTCTTCATCATCTGTTCTGTGGGATCTTTCCACAAATCCATTCTCCTGTGATTGACCTTTATGGTTTTGGTGAACTGTTGCACCAAGTGGTTTAAGCAACTTTCGCAGGTCAGTAATCTTTTGTCTGGATTTACCACCAAACTCCTCACCCCAATCAACAGTGAATACTAACTCTGCCCTGATGTTATGTGCTCTTAACCAGGCAATAATCATGAGGTAGAAAGTTAGCCCATTAGTGAATGATTTTTCATATGAGTAACAGAGGAATCTAACCCTGGTATTAACACATTCTGCTGTCCACTGATACAAGGGCAGGTTGTATCTTTGAGTGTGGTAGTACACCTCTTGTGGCAGGGCTTTTTTATCCAGTATTACCTTCAAATCAGTCTGGATAATCTCAAAAGGTTCAGCAGAGTACCAGTCATAAAATCTGACAGGTTTACCATTGCTGCTTCTAAGCTTTTCTCCTTTAAGCAGTCCTTTAACCCTGGCTCTTTTAAGGATATTTCTAACAGTTGAATCCTTAATATTTAAGTCCTGTTTTTCTCTTAAGTTTTTGGCTACTCTTCTGTAACCAAACTTAGTGGAGTTTTTTAAAGCAATAACTTTTTCTTCCACTTTAACCTCAGTTCTGTTATGGACTGTGATAGCCCCATGGGATCTATCAGCCAGGTTACCATCTTCATGCTTTTTAATAGCCAGCTGTACTACTTTTCTGGTAGTTGAAAACATCAGGGCTGTTTTTGAAATATTACCTGTTTGACTCCAAACCTCAAGCATTGCAGATCTGGCTGTTTGCGGATTTAATTTATACAAACTCTGATAATTCAAGTGAACTTCTGGTTGTTGTCCAGTTTTCATCTATACCTCCTTTCAGCTCAGATAATGATTTAATGCCGGCAATTTTAAATGCCGCTTTAATATATCTGAGACCCTTAATTCTAACTGAAAGGTGTATACGATCCGCTAGCTCACCTACATCGGGGTATTGACTTGCCGTATTTTTTGTGTTATATTGCCCTCAGTTTAATAAACGAGTTTGTAAGTTCGTTTTTTAAGCTTTGCTTAAAAAAAAGATAGAGGCGTACGGATACGTATGCTTATTTTTGTTGACTCTGATGATATCAGAGTAAGAACTGTCCTAAAATTCCGTCTAAGCGGAAATATTGAGGCCATCTACTAATGTCAGGAAATTACTCTACTGAAAAAACTGAACGTAAATATTGGAGTAAAACACCAAGCTTGGTACCGCAACTAAATTTAATCCAAATTCAGTTAGATTCATATAATTGGTTTCTTAAAGAAGGTATTAAAGAAGTTCTTGCAGAGATTTCTCCTGTAGAGGATTTCACAGGAAAAAACTGGACCCTGGAACTTGGGTCCTTTTATTTTGGCAAACCAAAGTATACTGCAGAACAAGCCAAAGAAAAAGGTGTAACTTTTGATGCTCCTTTAAAAATTGAAGCGCTCCTGATAAATAAACAGACTGGCAAACGTGCTAAGCAGGAAGTATTTTTGGGCGATATTCCGCAAATGACTGATAAAGGCACGTTTATTATTAACGGAGTAGAAAGAGTGATCATTAATCAGCTGGTCCGTTCTCCTGGCGTATTCTTTCAAGCCCTGGATGACCCGATTACTGGCAAGAGGCTATATTCTGCTGAAATTCGTCCATATCGAGGCTCATGGCTGGAGTTTTCTATATCCAGGACTGGCGTGTTGACTGCTAAAATAGACAGAAGAAGAAAGTTTGCGGCCACTACATTTTTACGGGCCTTAGGTTTTTCTGCTACGCAAGACATAATTGACCTTTTTAAAGATATAGATTCCGGGGAACACAAATTCATTGATACTACTCTTTCCAAAGACCCTACAATTAATACGGATGAGTCTTTACTGGAAATATTCAGGAAGATGCGTCCCGGTGATCCGGTAGTTTTGGAAAATGCTAAAGCTTTACTGGAGGGGATGTTTTTTAACTCCAGGCGTTATAACTTAACTAAAGTTGGCCGTTTTAAGATCAATAAAAGATTAGATTTAGATTTGCCTAATACGGAAGAAAACTGGATTTTAACCAAAACAGACATTATTGCCACTTTGAAATACTTGATTAGGTTAAATATGGGTGAGGGAAAAATAGATGATATCGATCACCTGGCAAATAGAAGAGTCAGATGCGCCGGCGAACTGGTGCAACAGAATGCTTTCCGGATTGGAGTATTAAGACTGGAGCGGATAATCAAAGAGAGAATGAGTTTGACTGCTGTTGATCAGGAAGTAGCTCCGGGAGGTTTAATCAATGCCAAGCCGGTGATTGCGGCCATTAATGAATTTTTCCGCTCTTCACAACTGTCCAGTATCTTGGACCAGGTTAATCCTTTATCGGAGTTGGATCATTTAAGGAGGTTGTCTGTGATGGGAGCAGGCGGTATTACCCGCGACAGGGCTTCTTTCTCAGTGCGTGACATCAATCATTCGCAATATGGCAGGATCGATCCTATCCGTTCACCGGAGGGACAAAACATAGGACTTGTGACTTACTTGGCTTTATATGCCCGAATCAATGAATATGGATTTTTAGAAACCCCTTACAGGAAAGTGGTAGTGCAAAAAGATTCGCCTAAGATTACAGAGGAAGTAGTCTATCTGTCCGCAGACGACGAAGAAGCATATCATATTACTGAGGCTACTGTGGCAATTGATAATAAAGGTTATATTTTGGACAAACGTATTCCTACCCGCCATCAAGGTTCTTTCTACGAAGGAGAATCTTCCGAGATTCAGTTGATGGATATCTCTCCTCAACAAATCTTTGGTATCTCTGCTTCTTTAATCCCCTTTTTGGCAAATGATGATGCCAATAGGGCTTTGATGGGTACTCAAATGCAATGTCAAGCCGTGCCTTTGCTCTGTCCCAGCGCGCCAATTGTGGGTACAGGCATGGAAAAGGTTGTGGCAGAAAATATGGGCAGGGTTGTCAGGGCGCCCGAGGAGGGAATAGTCACATATGTTGATGGCCGTAAATTAACTTTAAAGGGCAAGAAAAATGAGCATAACTTTGACGTTAAAAAATTCGTCCATTCTCCGCAAGGTACTTGCTATTCGCAAAAACCTGTGGTTGGTATTGGAGCCAAAGTGAAAAAGGGAGATCTTTTAATAGACGGAGCAGCTACCCAAAACGGTGAATTGGCTTTGGGCCAGAACCTGTTGATTGCCTATATGAGTTTTGACGGTTTAGGCTATGAAGATGCAATTGTGATTTCTGACCGGTTAGTGAAAGAAGACCTGCTGACTTCTATTCATATTGAAGAATATGAAATTGATGTGGTGGAAACAAAACTTGGGCCGGAAGAACTGACGCGGGACATCCCTAATGTAGCTGAAGGCGCTTTGGCCAGTCTTGATGAGCAGGGTATTGTGCGGATAGGAGCAGAGGTAGATCCAAATGATATCCTGGTAGGTAAAGTCCAGCCCAAGGGCGAGACAGAGCTGACTGCCGAAGAAAGATTGCTGAGGGCAATTTTTGGTGAAAAGGCCAAAGAAGTTAGAGACACTTCGCTTCGCATCCCTCATGGTGAAAGAGGCACGGTAATCGGAGTGCAAATTTTATCCAGGGAAGAGGGTGACGAGCTGGATACAGGCACATTAATGAGAATCAAGGTTAAGGTGGCTCAGATTAGAAAGGTGACCGAAGGAGATAAATTGGCAGGGAGACACGGCAATAAAGGAGTTATCTCTAAAATTGTGCGCGAATCAGACATGCCGTATCTGGAAAACGGAACCCCTGTTGATATTATTATTTCTCCTTTGTCTGTGCTCTCCCGGATGAATTTAGGACAACTTTTGGAAACCCACTGGGGTTTTGTTGCCGATAAACTGGGTTATAAAATAGCCGCCCCTGTATTTGAAAAAATACCCGAGGATCAGCTAATTGAAGCTTTTAAAAAGGCGAACATCCCCACTGATGGCAAGGTTAGATTAATTGACGGCAGGACCGGCCAACCTTTTGACAGAACTATTGTGGTTGGTAAAAACTATATTTTGAAACTGATCCACATGGTGGAAGAAAAGATCCATGCCCGTTCCACCGGTCCTTATTCGTTGGTAACACAACAACCCTTAGGCGGAAAAGCTCAAATGGGCGGACAAAGATTGGGAGAGATGGAGGTCTGGGCTTTAGAAGCATATGGCGCAGCCAATATCCTGCAGGAGATGCTGACTATCAAATCAGATGATGTAGTAGGCAGGGCAAAAGCTTTTGAGGCTATTGTGAAAGGTATTGATATCCCTCAAGCGTTGATTCCGGAATCATTCAAAGTGTTAGTGAAGGAATTGCAGGCATTAGGCTTACAAGTTGATACCTTGGGGGCAAAAATTATTCAGACACAAGAGGTTGAGGAAAAGCCGGAAACGGTACAGGAAATAGCTCAAATGGAACAAATTTTGGAAATGGTTCCTACAGCCAGTGAACAGGAGTTAGAAAGGGAAGGCAGCAACTTTGAAGTAGTGGATGCAGCAGCAAAGGAGGAACTTAGATGAACGATTTGCTGGATTTTGAAAGCCTAAGATTGACAGTAGCCTCACCCGAGGTTATTAGAAGCTGGTCGTTTGGCGAGGTGACCAAGCCTGAGACTATAAATTATAGAACTTTAAAAGCTGAAAAAGACGGTTTATTTTCGGAAAACATTTTTGGTCCGACCAAGGATTATGAATGTTATTGCGGTAAATACAAAAGAATCAGGTTTAGAGGGGTAATTTGCGATAAGTGTGGTGTTGAGGTGACTCAGTCCAAGGTTAGGCGGGAAAGAATGGGCCATATTAACCTAGCTTCAGCTGTAGCACATTCATGGTTTGTGAAAGGAGCTCCTTCTAAGTTATCCTTGCTTTTGGATATTTCCCCCAAAAATTTGGAGGCTGTAATTTATTTTGCTTCATATTTGGTAACTAATATTGACTCAGTTTCCAAAACTGCTGCTTTGGAGAAATTGGAAAAGGATTTGCAGGTCAAGATTAATGCTGCAAAAGACAATTTAGAGAAAAATATCAAAGGGTTGGAAGCTCAATTAAAAAAAGATTTAGCTGTTTTAAAGAAAGTTACGGAAAAGGAAAAATTTGAACTTGAGACTCAGGAGCAGGAACTTAAAAACAGGTCAGAAAAACAAAAATTAAGGGATAATTTGGTGACTGAAATAGGTCAGTTAGAAAATATCTATAAGGCTGTGGCGGATTTAGTTAAAAGCGTAGTGCCAATGAAGCTTTTGTCCGAGGAAGAGTATTACAAATTATCCGAATATGGCGCTGCGGATTTTGTCAGTTTGGGTATGGGAGCAGAGGCAATCTTGGAAGTATTGCAAAAATTGGATTTAGATAAATTATCAGCTGTTCTACGGGAGGAAGTCAGAAAATCCACCGGCCAGAGACATATTAAAGCTACGAAGAGATTAAGAGTGGTTGAGGGAATGCGTTCTGCAGGGATCGAATCTTCTTGGCTAATACTCAGGGTGTTACCTGTTTTGCCGCCTGACTTGCGTCCGATGGTTCAACTGCCCGGAGGCAGGTTTGCCACTTCTGATTTGAATGATTTATACAGACGGGTTATCAATAGGAATAACCGCTTAAACCGATTAATTAATTTGGGCGCTCCTGAGATTATCCTTAGAAATGAAAAAAGAATGTTGCAAGAAGCAGTCGATAGTTTAATTGATGCTTCTTCCAGAACTTCCAGAAGAGGGGGTCCTGTAGCCGCTCATATTCTGCGGTCATTGTCGGATATGTTGCGGGGGAAACAGGGCAGGTTCAGACAAAACCTTTTAGGTAAGCGGGTAGATTATTCAGGCAGATCAGTTATTGTGGTTGGTCCAAGATTAAGTTTAGATCAGGTGGGACTACCGAAAGAAATGGCTTTGGAGATGTTTAAACCATTTGTACTGCGGGAAATGATCTCAAGAGGTTTAGCCTCCAATGTTAAAGGAGCCAAAAATGTCTTGGAAATCAGACCTGCTGAAGTTTGGGATATTCTGGAAGAAATTATTAAAGGACATCCTATCTTGATAAACCGTGCGCCTACTTTGCATAGATTAGGCATTCAGGCATTTTTCCCTATCTTGGTGGATGGAAATGCCATACAAATCCATCCTTGTATCTGTGCCGGGTTCAATGCTGATTTTGACGGTGACCAGATGGCAATTCATGTGCCTTTATCTGCTAAAGCGCAAGAAGAGGCCAAAAATTTGATGATGGCCAAGGAAAATATCTTTGGACCTGCCAATGCCCAACCAATCACAGTACCAAACAGAGAAATGGCTTTAGGTTGTTATTATTTAACCTCTATTGCTGAACCCGAAAAAGGAGAGAAAATAAAAGCATTTATATCGACAGAAGATGCAATCAGAGCATATAATTTTGGGAGAGTAAACATTAAACAGAAGATTCGGGTCAAAATTTTCAAAGAAGTACTGGAAACGTCAGTCGGAAGAATATTTTTTAACCAGGCCTTACCTTTGGAAATGAAGTTTCTTAATACAGTAATAAAGGGAATAACTATTCGTGACATCATTCTTAAAGCTACCCAAACTTTGGATAAGGAATCCGTCACTAAATTAATAGATAGTATTAAGTCCGTGGGATTCTGGGGTGCAACTATTGCCGGAGTGTCCATCTCTATTTTTGATGCCAAAATTGTGCCGGATAAACAGAAATATTTGGATTTGGCAGAAGAGAAAATTCGAAAAATTGAAAGTAATGTAGAAAAAGGTTTGATTACTCCGCAGGAAAAATCACAATTATCACAAATGGTATGGATTAAAACTACCGAAGATTTGGCTTCAGCAACTTGGGATTATCTGGGGGAAGACAATCCTATCAGAATGATGGTAGAGGCTGGAGCCAGGGGTTCCAGAGATCAGGCCAAACAGCTTTCTGCCATGAGGGGTTTGTCCACAGATCCGACGGGAAAAATTGTCGAACTGCCTACCAAATCAAATTATCGACAGGGTTTATCTGTGTTTGAGTACTTTACTTCAGCCAGAGGCGCCAGAAAGGGCGTAGCGGATAAGGCTTTAAAAACAGCTGATGCAGGTTATCTGACAAGAAGATTAGTAGATGTGGCTCATGATGTGATTATTAGAATGGAAAATTGCGGAACAAAAGAAGGCTTAGAGTATGATATTTCTAAAAGTAGCTTCAATAATGCCAGGGAAAAACTGCTGGGCAGGATGGCAGCAGAAAATGTGACTGAATCCGGCAGCCGCAAAGTCTTAGTTAAAGCAGGTGCAATCTTCACCGAAGAGATAATTCAGCAATTGCTTAAAGCATCCGTATTGGTAGTTATAGCAAAATCCCCCTTAACTTGTGAGGCAAAATATGGAATTTGCAGTTACTGCTATGGATTTGATTTAACTACCAGAGCGCTTGTTACTCTCGGGACGCCGGTAGGTGTGGTAGCTGCCCAAGCTATTGGTGAACCGGGAACACAACTGACTATGCGTACCTTTCACACCGGAGGTATTGTGGGGTTAGACATTACTCAAGGGTTGCCTCGAGTGGAAGAGTTATTTGAAGCGAGAACCCCGAAAATTGCGGCGCCTTTAGCAGAGATTGCAGGTAAAGTTTCTGTCATTGAAACAGAATTGGGAACCCGCGTCAGAATTAGAACAACCCAGAAACCCCATGAGGAAAGAGAATATGTTATTCCTGCTACTTCTACCCTGGCTGTTGAGGAAGGTCAACTGGTAGACGCAGGAATCATTTTGGCCACCGGACATATTGATATTAAAGAGATATTACGGGTTCAAGGTTTAAGAACGGCTCAAAGATATATTGTGGATGAAGTGCGTTCGGTTTATGAATCCCAGGGAGTACCTATAAATGAAAAACATTTTGAGGTAATTGTCAGGAAAATGTCCGATAAGGTCAGGATTGAGTCTCAAGGTGACACTAATTTGTTACCCGGTGAGATTATTGACAAACTGAGATTCGAGGAAGAAAACAGAAGAGTTCTAGCAGGCGGTGGTGAACCAGCCACAGCTGAGGTGATCATTTTGGGTATTACCAGAGCTTCCTTGCAGACAGAAAGTTTTCTATCTGCAGCCTCATTCCAGGAAACAACTTCAGTTTTGTCGGATGCAGCTATCTCAGGTAAGGTTGATAAGTTAATAGGGCTTAAAGAAAATGTTATAATAGGACGCTTAATACCAACCAGTTCGGAAAGAGCTAAGATAGAATTATAAAGAACCAAGAGGTTAGACAAATGCCGACCATTAGCCAGTTAGTCAGAAAACCAAGAAAAAGTCTAAGCAAAAAAATTAAGGCGACTGCCTTAAGGCGTAGTTTTAATGCCAAAAAGAGGCGTTTCATTCAAACTTTCAGTCCTCAAAAAAGAGGAGTAGTAACTTTGGTTAAAACAATGACCCCTAAAAAGCCAAATTCTGCCTTGAGAAAAGTAGCCAGAGTCAGACTGTCTAATAGAACTGAGGTAACAGCTTATATTCAAGGAGAAGGACATAGTTTAGCGGAACATGGCATAGTTTTGGTCAGAGGCGGGAGGGTAAAAGATTTACCAGGAGTGAAGTACCATTTAATTAGAGGTAAATTAGATTTAGCAGGTGTAGTAGGCAGGAAACGTGGTAGATCAAGATACGGGACTAAGAAAGGCGGAGGTTTAAAAAAACAATGAGAGGTAAAAAGTCAGAAAAAAGAATACTGTTTCCTGATCCTATTTATAGATCAAGACTAATTAATAGACTGATTAATAAAGTAATGAAAGACGGTAAAAAATCTACAGCTCAAGCTGTAGTTTATTCAGCCCTGGAGGAAATTAAACAGTCTGTCAAACAAGATCCATTATCTGTCTTGGAAAAAGCCGTGCAAAATGTTTCTCCTAGAATGGAGGTTAGACCAAGAAGGGTGGGTGGCGCCTCATACCAGGTACCGGTGGAAGTACGAGGAGACAGAAAAGAAGCATTAGCAATTAGATGGATTCTGGCAGCAGCCAGATCAAAATCCAATAGTCAGTATCATAGCTTTGGTAAAAAATTAGCAACAGAGCTGATGGATGCAGCAAGCAATACTGGTGCTTCTATCAAAAAGCGTGACGACACTCAAAAAGTAGCCGCTGCCAATCGTGCCTTTAGTCACTTCCGCTGGTAAGCTTATTCTATTTGACTTTTGAGGGTGAATTGACTAATATTTACAAGGTAACCTCCCAATTGAGGGAGGTTTTTTGATATGGATATTAAATTGAGACTTGAAAAAATAGAAATGTGGAAAGATATCTTAAAACAGCTTGAGGCTCATTTGGCAATCATTTTGATCAAAAAAGGTGAAGCTGCTCAAGAGGGTGATTTATCCGAGAATGCAGCTTATACTATGGCAATAGAGGATGCAGAAACTACCAGAGTTAGAATTGGAGAAGTAAAAAAGATTATTAGAGAACTGGAGGGTAACAAGTAACAAGTGTCACCAGTTACTAGTTACAAAACTTATGTTGGTAACAAAGACTAAAAGAGATTTTCCATTAGATCGTATCAGAAATATTGGTATCATTGCCCACATTGATGCCGGTAAAACTACCACCACCGAACGTATTTTATTCTACACAGGCAGAACTTATAAGATAGGGAACATTGACGAAGGGACAACTGTTACCGATTGGATGGAGCAGGAAAGAGAAAGAGGCATCACTATAGTTTCTGCCGCCATCACCACCTTTTGGACTGCCAAAGGCGGCCCGTATAAAGATATAGAAACAAGAATAAATTTAATTGATACCCCTGGTCACGTTGATTTCACTGCGGAAGTGGAAAGATCATTGCGTGTTCTGGATGGCGGAGTGATAGTTTTGGATTCATCTTCCGGTGTTCAGTCTCAAACAGAAACTGTCTGGAGACAGGCTAATAAATATAAGGTTCCTTTAATTGCTTTCGCCAATAAAATGGATGTGGTGGGAGCAGACTTTTTGGGCACTATTCAATCTGCCAGGGATAGACTAGGCGCTAATGCCTTGGCTTATAACCTGCCGATTGGGCGGGAGAATGATTTTAAAGGAGTAGTGGATTTGTTAACCAAAAAAGCTTATGTTTGGGAGGGTGATCCTTCGACAGGCTCAGGACAAAGTGAAACAGGAGCAAAATTTGCAGAAGTAGAGATTCCTCAAGATATGGTATCTGAGGTAGAAAAGTATAGAGAAAAACTGGTTGAGGAAATATCCGGCACAGATGATGTGTTGATGGAAAAGTATTTGGGCGGGGAAGAAATTTCGGTTGAGGAACTCAAAAAGGCTTTACGAAAAGCAGTCATTGGCAACAAGATTGTACCTGTTTTAGCTGGTTCTTCTTTAAGAAATAAAGGAGTGCAGCCAATGTTAGATTGTGTAGTTGAATATCTGTCTTCCCCTCAAGATATTGCTCAGGTAACTGGTCAAAATGCTGCTACCGGTGAGGAAGAAACCAGACTGGCTGATGCCAGTGCGCCGTTGTCTGCTTTAGCTTTTAAAATCCAAGTTGATCCGCATGTGGGTAAGCTTACCTATGTCAGGATTTACTCCGGAACTTTAAAGAGTGGTTCCTACATTTACAATTCCACCAAACAAATTAAAGAACGGGTAGGCAGGTTGCTTCTGATGCATGCCAATGACAGGGAGGAAATTGAAGAGGCTTATGCCGGAGAAATCGTAGCTGCGGTCGGACTCAAGGATACTATTACCGGAGATACGCTTTGTGATGAGACTGCCCCTATTATTTTAGAATCTATCTCTTTCCCCGATCCGGTTATTTCCTTAGCCATAGAACCTAAAACAAAGAGTGATCAGGAAAAGTTGGGTTACGCCCTGCAAAGATTATCCGAGGAAGATCCTACCTTTAGAGTAAAAAGCGATCCGGAAACCGGTCAAACTATTATTGCCGGTATGGGTGAGTTGCAGCTGGAAGTTTTGGTAGACCGAATGAAAAGAGAATTTAAGGTAGAAGCTAATGTCGGTCAGCCGCAAGTTGCCTACAAGGAAACAATCACAAAACCTGCAGAGGGTGAGGGTAAGTATATTCGTCAAACAGGTGGTCGAGGTCAATATGGTCACTGCTTACTAAAAATAGAACCTTTGCCTCGGGGGCAAGGAAGGGAGTTTGTTTCAGAGGTTGTTGGCGGAGCTATCCCCAGAGAGTTTATTCCACCGATTGAAAAAGGAGTTATTGAAAAAGAAGATACCGGAATTTTGGCTGGATATCCGGTAACAGATATCAAAGTCACTGTCTATGATGGTTCTTATCATGAGGTTGACTCTTCTGAAATAGCTTTCAAAATTGCTGCTTCCTTAGGTTTGTCTGAAGCAGCTAAAAAAGCTGACATGATATTGATTGAGCCGATCATGAAGGTGGAAGTCACCACCCCGGAGGAATTTTTAGGAGAAATTATTGGAGATTTATCTGCTAAAAGAGCACAAATTTTATCTTCGGAGTCAAGAGGTAATGCCAGAGTCATCATTACATTAGTGCCGCTAGCAGAAATGCATGGATATGCTACGGCTATTAGAAGCATGTCACAAGGCAGGGCCACTTATTACATGGAAGCAGATCACTATGAACCTGTACCAAGCAATATCACCCAAAAAATAGTAGCCGCCTCCGGATTTACAGGCAGAGTTGAACATTAAAATGATTGAAGGAATTTGGATTTCCACACCTGGTGTGTGAATTCAAAATATCACTCGTTTAATTCGTATAAACGACTTTAAGATTTCGGGGATAGTTTATGTCTTAACCCAAGTTCTAGTTTGCCAGCTGTTGCCAAAAGTCCATAACCGGCCACAACTCCCACAAGAGGGTTTCTGGTTATCTCGCTAACCGCCCAGCCAAACAATGCAGACAATAGAGCAAATCCACCTACAGTAAGTGCAATGATCGGCCAATTAGTCTCTTCTGCCAATTGTCTAGCGTATGAGAGAGGTGTCGTTATAAAATCTTTAGTTAGTTCAACACCTCGACTAATAGCCTCTCCTGCTAACATTTGCTGATCTCCACCTAATCTCTCTGACATAGATAAATGGTAGCCTTCTAAACGAAGTCTGTCAAGGTTCTTGACAAAACGTACGGAATAACGTACACTACTAATATGACTACAGTTTCTGTAACAACCGCCAGAGCCAATCTTTATGATTTAATTGATAAGGTTTCAGCTTCTGGTAAACCTGTAGCAATTACTAATAAGGGTGAAACAAAAGCAGTTTTAATCAGTCCGGAAGAATTGAGATCTTGGGAAGTAACCATGGAGGTAATGAATGATAAAGAGTTGATGGATCAAATCAGAGAAAGTAAGAAAGATATTAAAGCCGGGAGAGTTTACTCTCTTGATGAAGTAGAAAAGGAATTAAGATTAGCAAAGGATGTACCAGGTAAACTTATCAAATCAGGCAAGAAAAGGTCTTAAAAAGCGTGATCAGAAATTCCAGGATAAAGTATTGAAATCTCTTAGGCTACTTGAGGTTGATCCATTCCTCGGTGAAAAAATGGGTGGAGAATTTCATGGTTCTTATAGAATAAAAGTTCCACCCGTAAGAATTATTTACACCCCGGATTTTAAAAATAAAATAATTTTGATCGAGGCTATTGGCCATAGAGGAGATATCTATAAGTAAAAACCCAGGATTTACAGGTAGAGTTGAACATTAAAATCTCTTATAATTTAGCGAATGTTTTCACTCATTCTTTTTTGGGCTGTTTTAATTTTGGGTTTCAGACATGGGATCAGTTGTAGGAATAACTTTGATTATTTTAGGAATTTGGATATTAGTATCCATTTATATTAAAAGAAGCAAGTTTAGATTTATGAGCAGGTGGATGTTAGCTATTGAAGGGATTGGTCGTGTTTATAATTTTTTATCAGGGAAACATGAACATCACAAAATTAAATACCCCAGTGAATTTGGAATAAAAACTTCTTATCTTGTGGGAACAATTCATGGTATTGGAGCAGAAACTCCTACTCAAGTAATACTATTTATTACAGCTGCAGGAGTTGGCGGAGGAATAAACGGAAGTGTTTTGCTGCTGGTATTTGTTATTGGTCTGTTAATTGCTAATTCAGCAATAGTTATATTATTTCTATTGGGATTTGTGAATGTCAAGAAAAACACTAAACTTTATGTAACTTTTGGGATATTGGCAGGCTTGATGAGTTTAATAGTGGGAGTACTCTTTTTGATCGGTAAGTCACTGCTTCTCCCAGCTCTTTCTTAGATGCCTATTGCATTTTGTTATAAGTTATTGTATATTTTATATACCAGCTTGAGGAAAGGGCTGGTATTTTAAGCTAAGTTAATTCTGGACAAAAGAGAATTAATAATGTTAGAATAATAAAAATATGGCAGACGCAAAAAAATTTGATAGAACTAAACCACACGTCAATGTCGGCACCATGGGTCATGTAGACCATGGTAAAACTACTTTAACAGCTGCTATTACTAATGTTTTAGCTGCAAAAGGATTGGCAGAGAAAAGATCTGTTGATCAAATTGACAACGCTCCGGAAGAAAAAGCCCGCGGTATTACTATTAATATTTCCCACCAGGAATACGAAACAGAAAAGAGGCATTATGCCCACATCGACATGCCGGGTCATGCAGATTACATCAAAAATATGATCACCGGCGCTGCTCAAACAGACGGGGCAATTTTAGTAGTGTCTGCTCCGGACGGTCCCATGCCTCAAACCAGAGAGCATTTATTACTTGCCCGCCAAGTTGGAGTTCCGGCAATTGTAGTTTTTTTGAATAAAGTTGACATGGTTGATGACCCGGAACTTTTAGATTTGGTTGAAGAAGAAGTAAGAGACTTACTGAAAAAGTACGAATATGATCCGAAGTCTCCAATAATTCGTGGATCTGCGAAAAAAGCCTTAGAAGGCGATGCAGAAGCTGTTAAGGCTGTTGAGGAATTAATGGCTAAAGTGGATGAGTGGATTCCTACCCCTGTCCGTGATAAAGATAAGCCGTTTTTGATGGCAGTTGAGGATGTCTTTTCAATCAAAGGTAGAGGTACTGTTGTTACTGGAAGGATTGAAAGAGGAGTTGTTAAAGTAAACGAAGAAATAGAAATTGTCGGAATTAGGCCTACCAAAAAAAGTGTTGTAACAGGTATTGAAATGTTTCATAAAATGCTTGATCAGGGAGAAGCAGGAGATAATGCCGGAATATTGCTTCGGGGTATTGAAAAGGATGACGTGGAGAGGGGTCAGGTTTTGGCCAAGCCTGGTTCAATTACTCCGCATTCTGAATTTGAAGCTGAAGTCTATGTTTTGTCTAAAGAAGAAGGCGGAAGACATACCCCGTTTTTCAAAGGTTACAGACCGCAATTCTATGTCAGAACTACCGATGTGACAGGTGAAGTGCAGCTTGCTGAAGGCGTGGAAATGGCTATGCCAGGAGACACAGTAAAAGTTACAGGTAAACTTATTACCCCAGTTGCTATGGAAGAAGGTTTAAGATTTGCTGTTAGAGAAGGTGGAAAAACTGTAGGGGCAGGAGTTATCACCAAAATTATAGCTTAAAATTCTCGTTAGTATAATTGTACTTTGAAAGGGAAATATGCCAAGAGGAAGAATTAGAGTAAAACTGAAAAGTTACGACCACAGAGTGTTGGATAGCACCTGTGAATCCCTTTTGGATACAGCCCTAAGAACGGGTGCAAAAATTATTGGCCCGATCCCCTTACCTACAAAAACAGAAAGAATAACAGTTTTAAGATCCCCACACACTGATAAAAACGCCAGGGAAGCATTTGAAATAAAAACCCACAAAAGAATGATTGATATCGTTGAACCCACCCAAAAAACCATTGATTCTTTAATGCACCTGGAGATCCCTGCAGGTGTTGATATTGAAGTAAAAATGTAAATTTACTCAATAGGACAGTGACCCTTAATAATTAATCTACCTATAGATGGTTCAAATTGAACTTTGACAAGACAACCTCTTTGAGGACAACATTTTGTTTCCCAAAAATCTCTTAAAGCAGCTTGTTCGACTCTAGTAAAACTAGGACAAGTACGAGTTCCTAATTTTTGGCTATCTGTTATAGGGGGATCTAAAAATTCGTATTTTTTAATTTCTGTCATGGTCGGAAGTATATCATAGTTAGATTTAGCACGCAGGCGTGCGTTTACTAAATTCTCGCTTGTCATCACTGACTTCAGTTAGCTTTGTCTGAAAGCCAACAATGTTTTCAGGCCAGAGCAAGAAAGAATTGTATTTTCTTTCTTTACCTTCTCCCTCATATGCTGATTCAGTAATCCTTAAGTACTTCTTGTTATTGGAAGCTACTTTGACATCAAAGAAATAAGTTTTCTTACCAGCTCGAAGAGTTGAAGACTTAACAGTTTGTCGAATACTCTTTTCCATATCTAATTCTCACCCCCTTTCCAGTTACTCGTACCCAGCAATATTTATATCCGAAAATAACCCCAATGTCAAGAGGATCAAACTATATCAACTTTACCCAGTTTGCATTTAGCTTCAAGACTATGTTACAATTTCTACACATGATAAGGTCAGGTTAAATTATTTAACCTAAAATTTCAGTAGATCGCGCGTCGAGTCAAACTCGACAGCCAAGTAGAACTTGGCGTCGGATCAAAAGATACGGCGATTGTAAATAGGCGAGATACTGAGTGAGATCCTGAGAGTAGTCGAAGGACTCACTCTTTTTGTTGGCTAAATTATGATTAATGCATTACTTGGTATAAAAAAGAATATGATAGCTACATATGATGCTCGGGGACGCCGGGTGGGGGCTACTCTTATTCAAGTGGATCCAAACTTTGTTACCCAAGTTAAAACAGCTGATAGCAAAGACGGTTATGAAGCTGTTCAAATTGGGATGGGTACAAAAAAGAGCGTTCATAAACCTCAAGTAGGTCATGCCAAAAAGGCAGGTATAGAAAAAGGGATCCGTTGGTTTAAAGAAGTCAAAATTTCCGAGCTTTCCGGCAATCTTAACCTCCAAAATATTGCAAAACCGACTTTAGATAACATACAACCTGGGCAAGAAATCAAGCTTGACCAGGTTTTTTCAATTGGGGATGCGGTTAAAGTATCCGGAATAAGTCGTGGCAGGGGGTTCCAAGGAGGAGTCAGACGACACGGTTTTGCCGGAGGTCCGAGAACTCATGGACAGTCAGATAGACATAGAGCTTCGGGATCAATTGGTTCAGGCACTACCCCTGGAAGGGTCTATAAAGGTAAGAGAATGGCGGGGCACATGGGTAGTAACAAAGTATCTGTTAAGAACTTGGAAGTTGTAGGATTAGATAGAAGCAAAAATCTTTTAATAGTCAAAGGTGGTATACCTGGTCATGTTAACAGTTTGGTGATGATTACAAAACTTGGCAGAATTAAGGGTTATACTCCTCCGCCTGAAGAAAAGCCGGAAGAAGAGGGTGAAGGGAGCGTTGTGGGTGAAGAAAATAAAAATGAGTCGTCAGTCGTCAGCAATCAGTCTTCAGACAAAGCAGAAGAGCCAAAAGTTGAAAGAAATCCAGAAGGAGGAGAAAGTAATGCCAAGAGTTAAGAAGAAAGCAACAACTAAAAAAGAATCAAATACGCCTCAGAATGATACTAGACGTCTCTTGCTATCTGTTCCTATTTATTCTATTGCTGGTAGAGAAGCAGGAACTATGAGTCTGCCAAAAGAATTGTTCGGTCAAAAGATCAATAAACAATTGTTATCTCAAGCAATCCGGGTTTATACCACAAACAAACAAAGCTTATTAGCTTCAACTAAGACTCGTGGTGAAGTTGAAGGATCCACAGTCAAAATCTGGCGTCAGAAAGGAACCGGCAGAGCAAGGCATGGCAGTGTCAGAGCGCCAATATTTGTAGGCGGAGGAATTGTTTTCGGACCACAATCTAGAAAAGTAAGATTAACTTTGTCTAAGAAAATGAAAAAAGCTGCCCTTTTAGCTGCTTTATCTGCTAAAGCAGCTGATAAGGCTGTAATCGGTTTGACAGGGATTGACAAAGCTTCCGGCAAAACTAAGGAAATAACACAGTTGCTCACGCAACTGAATTCAAAATCATCAAGTGCCTTAATTATAACTGGTGAGAAATCAGACACCATTATCAGAGCAGTTAGGAATATACCAAATGTCAATACTTTTCCTATGAGCTTACTTAACGCCTATGAGATATTAAGACACGAACTGCTGATAGTGACAAAGGAGGCAATTGAAAAGTTATGATTATTCTAAAACGTCCAATTATTACTGAAAAGTCTATGAAACTTGCTCAGCAGGGCTTGTATACTTTTGAAGTGGATAAAAATGCCAATAAATTGCAGATCGGTAAAATGGTTGCTGATAAATTTGGAGTAAAAGTAATAGGGGTAAAAACGATTAATGTTAAAGGAGAAGCAAAAGCACAAAAAAGAGTCCGCAAAACCTATCAGGTTTCAGGGTTTAAAAAAGCTTTGGTGCAAGTTGGTAAGGGGCAAAAAATTGCCCTATTTGAGACACCAAAAGAGGAAAAAGTCACAGTAACTACAGCTGAAGGAGGGCCAATTAAACTTAAAGAGAAAAAGGATATTTTAGGTAGAATAAAAGTCAAAATAGAAAAGACTGCCGTCGGAGCTGCTCCTACAACACAAAGAAAGGTAATTACAGGTAAATGAAAACTCAAAAAAGTTTAAGAAAACTGTTAAAAAAGCACTCGGGCAGAACAGCAGGAGGGATGATTACAGTTAGAGGTCAAGGAGGAAGACAAAAAAGGTATTACAGGGAAATTGACTTTAGACGTGATAAATTTGAAGTGGAAGGTGAGGTAACAGCCTTGGAGTATGACCCAAACAGAAATGTGGAAATTGCCCTGATTAAATATGCTGACGGTGAATATAGGTATATCTTGGCCCCTAAGGGACTGGATGTAAAAGATAAGATAGTCTCTGCCGATAGAGTAGAAGTTAAGGCTGGTAATGCCATGAAATTAAAAAATCTGACTATCGGGGCTTTGGTTCACAATGTAGAGTTAGTACCTGGTAAAGGTGGTCAAATAGGCAGAAGTGCGGGGGTTGGATTACAATTGCTAGCTAAAGAAGCTGGATTTGCCCATTTGAAATTACCATCTGGGGAAGTTAGAATAGTGCCTTTGGACTGCAGGGCCACAATAGGGGTATTGGGTAATGAGGATATGAAACAAAGAGTATTAGGCAAGGCTGGAAGAGTAAGACATATGGGAATAAAACCAACAGTTAGAGGAGTAGCGCAAGATCCGGATTCTCATCCTCACGGAGGAGGAGAAGGCAGATCCGGTATAGGACGTAAAAAACCTATGACTAAATATGGTAAACCGGCTGTTGGTAAAACCAGGGAAAAAGGAAAATATTCAGATAGGTATATTCTTAAAAGAAGAAAATAAAAAAACATATGTCCAGAAGTACAAGAAAAGGACCATTTATAGATGCAAAATTGATGCAGAAAGCGCTAAAGCAAAAAAGCGGAGGCAAATCCCCTATTAAGACTTGGGCCAGGCGTTCACAAATTCCACCCGAATTTGTCGGTCACACTTTCTTGGTCCATCAAGGTAAAAATTTTGTAACAGTATATATTACAGAATCAATGGTTGGTCATAGCTTGGGTGAATTTGCGCCAACAAGATTATTTAGAACTCATGGAAAGGTGACAGAAAAATCAACAGCGAAGACATAAAGAGTGACTAGAGTCTAGACTCTCGACTCTAGTGACTAGACTCTGATTAATATGGAAGTACAGACTATACAAAAATATATACACACCAGTCCTCGTAAATTGAGACTAGTGGCAGACATGGTGAGAAAAATGGGACCTGCTAAAGCACTAGATGTTTTAAGAGTAACTCCAAAGTATGCTGCCAAAGATCTGGCGAAGGCTTTGGAGACAGTTTTAGCCAATGCCAGGCAGTCAGGTTTGGATGTTGAGAGAATTGTATTTAAAAAAATAGAAATAGATGAAAGTATGAAAATGCGTCGTTTCCGGGCTGGTACCAGAGGTAGGGTTAAACCATACAAAAGAAGAATGGCACACATAAAAATAGTTTTGAAGGGAGAGAACACTAGTTCCTAGACTCTAGCGACTAGTCACTAACTTATGGGACAAAAGATTAATCCGGTTGGTTTTAGAATGGGAATTGGGGCTGCTTGGAAGTCACGTTGGTTTGCCAAAGGAGACAGGTATAAACAATTCGTCTTAGAAGATATAAAAATCAGAAACCTTCTAATGAAGAAATTGAGGCCTGCTGGTATTCAGTCTGTTGAAATAGAAAGAGCAATCAATAAATTAAAAGTGGTAATTTTTGTTTCCCGCCCGGGAGTGCTAATTGGTAGAGGCGGTAGCGGTTTAACTGACATTAAGAAGTTTTTGCTTTCCAAACTGGGAATAAAAAAAGAGAATAATTTGGAAGTTACACCAATGGAATTAAAATCTGCTGATTTGTCAGCATATTTAGTAGCTCAATCCGTGGCTGAGCAATTGGTCAAGAGATTGCCGGCTCAACGGGTAATGAATCAGACAATCGATCGGGTAATGAGAGCAGGTGCCAAAGGTGTAAGAATACTTTTATCCGGCAGAATTGGTGGAGCAGAGATTGCCAGAAGAGAATGGAAAGCATCAGGCACCATGCCTTTGCATACCCTACGGGCAGACATAGATTTTTGCGTTTATCCTGCTTTGACTAAATCAGGATATGTCGGAGTTAAGGTTTGGATTAACAAAGGGGAGGTAGCCATTTAATGGCGTTGTTACAACCAAAAAGAAGCAAGCATAGAAAAACATTTAAAGGTAAAAGAGGTGGAGTTGCTACCAGGGGTAACGTCCTTTCTTTCGGCACATTCGGCCTAAAAGCTATGGAAGCTGGCTGGATTAGCGCCAGGCAGATTGAGTCAGCCAGAAGAGCGATGGCTCATTTCACTCAAAGAGGCGGACGTATTTGGATTAGGATTTTCCCCGATAAGCCTATTACCAAACATCCGGCAGAATCAAGAATGGGATCGGGTAAAGGGGACGTAGAAGGATTCGTGGCTGTAGTTAAGCCCGGCCAAATGATTTTTGAAATGGGAGCAGTAACAAAAGATGTAGCAGAAGAAGCATTGAGATTGGCTTCTCACAAGCTGCCTTTAACTACTAAGATTGCGGAGAGGATGTAAGGTGAAGAAGAACGATTTAACACAAATTAAAGGACTAGACCTGGAAGAGTTAAAGCTAAAAGTTAAAGTTTTAAAAACGGAGATAGCCGATTTGGCGCTGGATAAAAATATGAAAAAATTAAAGGATATAACAAAGATTGCCAAAAAGAAAAAAGATTTAGCCCAAATATTGACTGTCTTAAGGCAGAAAGAATTACTTGAAAAATTAGAAAGGAGAATAGTTCCTAGACTCTAGCGACTAGTCACTAATTTATGATAGGACGGGTGATATCAGTAAAATCAAATAAAACTGCCACTGTTTTAGTAGAGAGGGTTACTAAGCATCCTTTATATAAAAAGACTTTTATCAGAAGTAAAAAGTATCTAGTTGATGATGCAATTGAAGTTAAACTTGGTGATATAGTCGATATAGTAAACTGCAAACCCATTTCTAAGAAAAAATCTTGGAAAATTACAAAAGTTTTGGGTAAAAGCTTAGCAGAAATTGCCGAAGAACAGATGAAAGAAAAGGCAGAAGAAGCAATAGCAGAAGTCATGCCGAAGGAGAAAGATAAGGGGGAAGGGGAAAATGGTTCAGCATAGAACAATACTCAAAGTTGCAGATAACAGCGGAGCAAAAGCCTTGCAAGTGATACAGCCTCTTGGAGGTTCCGGAAAAAGAAAAGCTTCCTTGGGTCAGATTGTGGTGGGAGTTGTAAAAAGAGCTGACCCAAACGGGCAAGTCAAAAATCACGAAGTAGTGAAAATTGTCATTGTCAGATGTAAAAAAGAAGTAAGGAGAGCTGACGGTTCTTATATAAAGTTTGATGATAATGCGGGGGCAGTGATAGATAATGATGGTAATTTGCGGGCGACTAGAGTGTTTGGACCAATCGCAAGAGAAGTAAGAGACGCAGGTTTTTCTAAAATTATCTCGCTTGCACAGGAGGTATGGTAATGGCAAAATCAAAAGTCAAAATTCAAAAATCAAAAATAAAGAAAGGCGACAAGGTTAAAATAATGCTTGGTAAAGACAGGGGAAAAGAGGGGACTGTGGAATACGTTTTGGCAAAGAAAAATAAGTTATTTGTCGGCGGGGTCAATCTTTACAAAAGACATGTCAGAAAGCTGAAAGACATTGAGGGCGGAATAATTAATATTCCTAAACCAATGAATGTGTCAAACGTGGCTTTAATTTGCCCGACTTGCCAAAAATCGACAAGAATAGGATTAAAAGTTATGGGAGATGCTAAAGTTAGAATGTGTAAAAAGTGCGGAAAGGAGATTGATAAGGGTAAAGCGTAAACAGTTATATGAATAGATTAAAAGAAAAATATACAAAAGAGGTTCAAAGTAAGCTGCGGCAGGATCTGGGTTTGAAAAACAGACTGGCGGCGCCTCGCTTGAAAAAAATAGTGATTAGTATTGGTCTTGGAGAAGCAAAAGAAAACCAGGCAGTTTTAGACAAAGCGAGAGTTTATCTGTCTGCTTTAGCAGGCCAGAAACCAATGGTGACTGTATCTAAAAAATCCATTGCGAATTTTAAATTATCAAAAGGCCAGCCGATAGGTATGATGGTTACTTTAAGAGGAATTAGAATGTATGATTTTTTGGACAAATTAATCAGTGTAGTTTTACCTAAGGTGAGGGATTTCAAAGGTATATCAGATAAATCATTTGATAGTCACGGTAATTTAAATATTGGTTTGCGAGAGCAAACAATCTTTCCTGAAGTGGATTATAAAACAGTTGATAGAACTAGAGGACTAGCCGTTACGATTACAACCACTGCTAAAAATAAGGAGGAAGGTAAAAAACTTCTAGAATATCTAGGAGTACCTTTGAAGGAGCGAAGCGACTAATATGGCTAAAGTTTCTAACATTGTTAAGACTAAATTTAAATACGAAGTTCAAAAAAGGAACCGATGTCTACGTTGTGGTAGACCACGCGGGTACATTAGGAAATTTGGCCTTTGTAGACTGTGTTTTAGAGAATTAGCACACTTTGGATTACTGCCGGGTGTGAAGAAAGCGAGTTGGTAATGGATCCAGTTGCAGATGCATTAATTAGAATAAAAAATGGTTATTTATCCGGCAAGCAGTCGATTTCTGTTAGGTTTTCCAAACTGACTCTTAACTTAATGAAGCTTTTACAAAAAGAAGGCTATGTCCAGGGTGTGGAACAAAAGGAGCGGGAGATTATTGTTACACTCAAGTACGAGTCAAGAAAACCCGCTTTAAGTGAGATTAAAAGGGTGTCTAAGCCCTCACTACGTGTTTACAGAGGAGTTTCCAAACTACCAACGGTATTGGGTGGTTTAGGTATCGCAATAATTTCTACGCCTAAAGGATTGATGACAAACAAAGATGCTCGAAAACAAAAGATAGGCGGGGAGGTGCTGGCATTGGTTTGGTGAACCAATAAATAAAACCATTATGAGTAGAGTAGGTAATTTGCCAATATCAATTCCAACCGGCGTCACCATTGAGAAAAATGGCCAAAATATTTTGGTCAATGGGCCAAAAGGAAACTTGAAGCTGGAGATTGATCCGGCCATTAAAGCAGAAATTGAACAAAATCAAATTGTTCTAAAAAGGAAAAATGACCAAAAAAGGATTAAATCTCTTCATGGTTTAACCAGAAATTTGTTAAATAATATGATTTTGGGAGTGACGGAAGGATGGAATAAGGATTTAGAGTTGGTAGGAGTAGGTTTCCGGGCACAAGTTTTGAATAACAAATTGATTTTGAATGTAGGTTTTTCTCATCCGGTGGAAGTTGAGGCGACAGAGGGAATAACTTTTGAGGTATTTGATAACACCAAAATTAAAGTATCCGGGATTGATAAACAATTGGTTGGACAAATGGCAGCCAGCATTAAAAAGATTAGACCGCCTGATGTATATAAAGGTAAAGGCATAAGATTTGCCGGAGAATATATCAGAAAGAAAGTAGGCAAAAGCGCCAAAGTCGGCGTAACCGGAGCAGGAGCAGTTAAATGAATAAAAACTTTAGAATAAAAAAACACCTGAAGGTAAGAAAAAAAATCAGCGGTACAAAAGATAAACCGCGCCTGTCGGTTTTTAGGTCGGCTAAACATATCTACGCTCAAATTATTGACGACGAAGCCGGAAAGACTTTAGCGGCTGAGTCTGATCTAAAGCTTCACAAGACATCAAAAAAGGAATTAAGCTTAATAGTGGGTAAAAATTTGGCAGAAAAGGCAAAAAAGCTTAAAATAACAACTGTAGTTTTTGATAGAGGAGGTTTTTTGTACCGAGGAAGGATAACAGAGCTTGCCAGAGGAGCAAGAGAAGGAGGGTTAAAATTCTAGGGAGTATGAATAGAGATCAGAGAACTAATCAAACTAATAGGAAAACATCTGAGCTGGACTCAGAGTTCTTTGAAAAGGTGGTACAGGTAAATAGGGTTTCAAAAAAGACGAAGGGCGGAGACAGAAGATCCCTGTCCGTGTTGGTGGTAGTCGGTGACAGAAAAGGCCGGGTAGGTGTGGGTTTGGGTAAGGCTGCAGAGGTGCAATCAGCTGTTAGAAAAGCAGCTACTTATGCTAAAAAGCACTTACTTACAGTACCATTGAAAGGCAGGACTATTCCTCATCCTATTTTAGTTAAGTATGGGGCAGCCGAGGTTCTACTAAAACCTGCGCCGATTGGTACAGGAGTTATTGCAGGGGGTGCGGTCAGGGTAGTCGTAGAGGCAGCCGGAATTCATGATGTAGTATCCAAGATTTTGGGGACGGAGAACAAAGCATCTAATGTGTATGCAACTTTGAGAGCATTATCTAAGCTGAGGTCAATAAAGGAGGTTAGATGAAACTACATGAATTGATAAAACTCAAGACTAAAAGCAAAAAAAGACTCGGTCGGGGTGTGAGCTCTGGAAAAGGTAAAACTTCAGGCCGGGGTACTAAAGGTCAGAAAGCCAGGGATAATATCTCAATTGGTTTTACCGGAGCAGGCCTGCCGCTTTACAGGAAACTTCCCTTGAAAAGAGGATTGGGTAACCGTCCGGTTTCAGTCAAACCAAAACCGCTGGCTTTAAGCAAGTTAAATATTTTTAAGAAAGGTAGTATAGTTGATCTTGATCAGTTACTGATGAATAAGCTGATTAGCAAAGAAGATTTAAAGACAGGAGTTAAGGTTTTGGGAGAAGGTTTAAACGTAAGCCTAACTTTAAAATTACCGGCCAGCACAAAAGCAAAAGCAGCGATTGAAAAAGCGGGTGGAAAGGTGGAGTATGTCTAGTATACTTGCCCCGCTCATTTCTGCCTTTAAAATTGCCGAACTAAGAAATAAAATTTTTATCACCCTGATTATAGTCATTATTTTTAGAATTGCTGCCCATATTCCTGTGTCCGGCGTGGATTTAGTGGCTCTACAAAACTTATTTGCTTCTAATCAATTCTTAGGATTACTGGATATTTTTTCAGGGGGAACCCTAGCCAATTTTTCTATAATCTCTTTAGGTTTGAATCCTTACATCAATGCTTCAATTATAATACAGCTCTTAACGATGATTATACCTTCATTGGAGGTTCTGTCAAAAGAAGGCGAATATGGTAGGCAAATAATTAACCAATATACAAGATATTTGACTATACCTTTAAGCCTGATACAAGCTATTGGGATGTTTGTCTTATTAAGAAACCAAGGAGTGCTTTTTCAGACAACTCCCCTGCAAATTGCCGCTATAATCGTAGGAATGACTGCCGGGGCGATTTTCTTGATGTGGCTGGGAGAACTAATTACAGAGTACGGTATAGGAAATGGGATTTCACTTTTGATTTTTGCCGGTATAGTCTCGCGACTACCGGTTGTACTTACTCAGACAGTTTCCATCTTTGACCAAACCCAAACTCTGAATATTTTATTTTTCCTCAGTGTTGCTGTTTTGGTAATTGCAGCTGTCGTGTTTATCAATGAGGGTCGAAGGCAAATAAGCATTGTTTATGCCAGAAGATTTATAGGAAATAAAGAAGGAAGTGGCGCTCAAACTTATTTGCCGCTCCGTGTTAACCAAGCAGGAGTAATCCCAATTATATTTGCGGTATCTTTAGTATTAATTCCCTCTTTTGCAGGGTCTTTTCTTGCCAACCTGGCACAGCCCCAACTTGCCTTTTTAGGCAGAATTCTGGCTGCCAATTTTACCCCTGATGGTATTACTTATAATGTTGTTTATTTTGCGCTGGTGGTAGGATTTACTTTTTTCTATACAGCAGTAATTTTTAATCCTACAAAAGTGGCAGATGAAATTAAAAAATATAACGGATTTATTCCCGGCATCAGGCCAGGGACACAAACCGCTGCCTTTTTAAACTATATCATGGTTAGGATTACACTAACAGGCGCATTGTTCTTAGGAGCAATTGCTATTTTGCCTTCTATTGCTTCACAAATCACCGGTATAAAAACCCTCGTTTTGGGAGGTACAGGTCTTTTAATTGTTGTTTCGGTGATACTGGATACAGCTAAACAATTTGAGAGCAAGTTAATTGAAAGAAGCTATGAGGTATTTGCCAGAAGGTAACTTTATGAAAATTTTACTAATCGGTCCTCAAGGTTCCGGTAAATCAACTCAAGGTAAAATGCTGGCCCAATTTCTGGACGTTCCCTATATTAGTACGGGGGATATTTTCAGAGAAATTGCGTCCCAAGATACAGAGGAAGGAAGACAGATAAAACGAATTTTGGAATCAGGTCATCTGGTTAGCGACGAAAAAACAAGAGAGCTTGTAAAGAGGAAGCTTCAGCAACCAGAATGTCAAAGAGGTTTCATATTGGATGGTTACCCTAGAACATCAGAGCAGGTAGATTTGTTTCATGCCATTGATTTAAAATTCGATAAAATATTTTATTTAAATGTTCCTGAAGATAAAGTTATTGAAAGATTGGCAAAGAGAGGAAGACCGGACGACACGCCTGAAACAATTAAAACAAGATTAGATGTATATAAACTAAAAGCTGCAGTATTGATGGAAGCTTTAACAGGATTTGGAAACTTAGTGGAAATTGATGGATCCGGCAGTATAGATCAAATTCAGCAGCAGATAAGGAATATGATAAATGGTCAGAAATAGGTATGAATTGAAACTTATGAAAAGAAGCGGACAGATTGCGGCTGCTGCTTTAAAGAAAGCTGTAGAATCAATCAAGCCGGGTATAAGCGGATTGGATTTGGATAAGATTGCCGAAGAGGAAATTTACCGGTTAGGCGGGGATTTGTCATATAGAACTGTTCCCAATTATAAGTTTGCTACTTGTATCACTGTCAATGAACAGGTAGTTCATGGTATACCGACAGAGAGAAAAATTGAAAATGGGGATTTGGTGAGTGTTGATTTGGCCGTTGAGTATAGAGGCTGGCATACGGATTGTGCTTGGACAGCATTAGTGCAAAGTGCAAAGTGCAAAGTGAAAAGTGAAAAGGAAAAATTTTTAAAAACCGGAGAGCAAGCTCTTTGGGACGGAGTTGCTCAAGCAGTAGATGGTAACAGAGTAGGTGATATTTCCAATACTATACAAACCAGGATTGAAGTAGGAGGGTATTCCGTGGTGAGAAGTTTGGTAGGACATGGTATTGGCAAAAGTTTACACGAAGACCCGGAAGTGCCCGGTTATGGTCAGAAAGGCAGCGGTTTGCAACTTAAGACAGGAATGACTTTGGCGATTGAGGTGATTTTTGCCATGGGTAAGTATGATGTGGTTTTGGAGCCGGATGGTTGGACATATTCGACAGCAGACAAATCCCTGGCTGGGCTTTTTGAAATGACAGTGGTAGTAGGTAAAAAACAACCAGAAGTTCTAACCGAATTTTAGTTCTATGGGTTGTAAATTGAGCCTGAGTTTGTTAGAATACTTTGAGCTGAAAAAAAATGGCAAAAAATGCGTATGAAGTAGAAGGTAAAGTAGTTGAGGTACTGCCGAATACCTTATTTAGAGTACAAATCGAAGTGAGCCGTGATCTGCCTGAATTAATTGGTAGAATAATTTTATGCCATATTTCAGGTAAGATGAGAATGCACTATATCAGATTACTGGAAGGAGATAGGGTTAGGGTAGAAATGAGTCCGGAATATGATTTGGATAAAGGAAGGATAACGTTTCGGCTTAAATAAGGGTAAAAATATGAATGTACAAGCTTCAATAAAGAAAAGGTGCAAGTTTTGTAAAATAGTTAAGCGCGAGGGTGTGCTATATGTCATTTGCCCTCGTGATCCAAGGCACAAACAGCGACAAGGTTAATTTATGGCTAGAATTGCAGGAGTTGATTTACCGGAGAATAAAAGAGCAGATATTGGTTTAACCGCAATTTACGGTATAGGCCGGTCTAACGTGGTTAAAATTATTAAAGATGCCAAGGTTGAAGCAAGTAAAAGAATTAAGGATTTGACCGAGAAGGAGGTAAACAGTTTACAAAAGTGTGTCGAACGATTTAAGGTAGAAGGAGATTTAAGGCAGGAGGTTGAACAAAATATTAAAAGGTTAGAAGAAATAGGTAGTTATCGGGGGTTACGGCATCGGAAAGGGCTACCGGTTAGGGGGCAAAGAACAAGATCAAATGCGCGGACCAAAAGAGGTAAAAGGAAGACTGTGGGAACTGTCAGAAAGGAAATAGCAACAAAAATAGGAGGTCCAACAGTCGGAGGAGGCAAACCGGCATAAAATTAAACTTATGACAAAAAAGACAATTAAACCAAAAAAACAAAATACCCAAAAAGTGGTAGCAAGCGGTAGGGTATATGTAACAGCTACCTTTAATAATACCTTGGTAACTTTAACAGATAGCCGGGGTAATACTCTAGCTTGGGGATCCTCCGGTAATTCCGGCTTTAAAGGCGCACGGAAGGCTACTCCTTTTGCTGCTATATCGGCAATGGAGTCGGTAGCACAAAAAGCCAAAGGTATAGGAATGACTGCCTGCGAAGTTTATATCAAGGGCCCTGGACCAGGTAGGGATGCTACGATTAAATCTTTAAGAAGTGCCGGCATTAATATCACCATGATTGCTGATGTTACTCCAATCCCACACAATGGCCCAAGGGCTAAAAAGAGGAGACGAGTGTAGATGGCACGTTATACAGGTCCTAAAAGAAGATTATCCAGAAGAGAAGGACTGCCCTTATTTAGTAAAGATATCAAAGCTTTGGAAAGGGGTGTCTTGCCTCCCGGTCAACACGGAGCAAAAATGCGGAGGAGGCTATCCGAATATGGTTTACAGTTGCGGGAGAAACAGAAAACCAAAAGACTTTATGGTATACTGGAAAAGCAATTTAAAGGCTATGTGCAGAAAGCAGCTAAGGTTAAAGGAGCTACCGGTTTAAGTTTACTTCAAAACTTAGAAACAAGACTTGATAATATAGTGTTTAAACTAGGCTTTGCCAACAGCCGTGCCTTCTCCAGACAACTGGTGACACATGGCCATATCAGAGTAGATAATGAAAAAGTGACAATCCCCTCTTATTTAGTGAAAATAGGACAAACTATTGCATTATCAGATCAAATAAGAGATAATACTCAGGTTCAAAACAGTTTAGAAGAGAGTAAAACCTTGCCTGGTTGGCTGGAAAGAAAGGCCACAATAGGCAAGGTTTTAAGAGATCCCAAGCGGGAAGAGATGGAGCAATCGATTGACGAACAGTTGATTGTTGAATATTATTCAAGATAAAAATATATGTTTAAAATAAAAACAGAAGTAGAGAAAGAAAATTATGCCAAGCTAATCATTGAGCCGCTGGAGGGAGGTTTTGGTCATACTCTAGGAAACAGTTTAAGAAGGGTACTATTGGGTTCGCTCAAAGGCAGCGCAATCACTTCTGTCAAGATTGAGGGTGTAGCTCATCAATTCTCTATAATTGACGGTGTATTGGAAGATGTGATTGAGATAATATTAAACCTGAAAAAGATGCGTTTGCAGATCCGCTCTGACAAGGCGGTAAAATTAACGGTTAAAGCTTCGGGGAAAAAACAGGTTCGGGCAGGCGATTTCGAGATAGAAGGTGACGGGGAAATAGTAAACCCTGAACAATTAATAGCTACTCTAACTGATCCAAAAGCCAAGCTTAATATGGAAATGACAGGGGAAGTTGGTAAAGGTTATTCTGTGGCCGAAGACAGAAAAGTGGTGGAGATCGGAGTGATTGCGGTAGATGCGCTTTTTTCTCCGGTACTGGCTGTAAATTATGCTGTTGATCCAACAAGGGTTGGTAGAAAAACCGACTTTGACAAACTAACTTTGGAAATTACCACCGACGGTGCTGTTACTCCTTTGAATGCTTTGAATGAAGCATCAAGGATTCTGTCGGAAGCCTTTAGAAAAGTTTATGAACCGGATAGGGAGGAACAGGCAGAAGAAGATAGGTCGGTTATTTCAGAAGAAACTTTGAGATTGACAATAGAAGAGTTAGATTTGCCTGTCAGAATTACCAATGCTTTGAAAGCGATAGAAATAAATATCATTGAAGATTTAATAAATATCCCCAAAAATCAATTGTTAAAAACCAAGAATCTGGGCACCAAATCACTCAGCCTAATTACTGAAAAGCTTTCAGAAAGGGGGTTGTCTTTGCGTGAGGCATAGAGTTTATGGCAGAAAGCTCGGCAGAAATAAAAATCAACGCGAGGGACTGTTTAAAAGTTTAGTCCAATCTCTTCTAACGCACGGAACTATTACTACCTCAGAAGCTAAAGCTAAGGCAATTAAGGGAATGGTTGACAGGATCATTAGCCTGGCCAAAAATAAGAATACCCAGTATTTATTGCAAAGTTATTTAGTAAACAGAGATTTAAGGGAAAGATTAGTAAAAGAGATTATTCCTAAATTAGAAAATAGAGTATCCGGATTTACTACTTTAGTAAGGATTGGTACCAGAAAGGGAGATCAAACTACTTTAGTTAAAATGAGTATCATTGGTAATGAGAAATTAAAACCGCTGACAAAAAAGTCAAGAGTCAAGAGTCAAGAGTCAGGGGAAAAAGCAGAGAAAAAAGTTTTAAAGAAGACGCAAGCAGAGACTAAGAAGGTAGCTACAAAACGTAAACCAGTTAAAATTACAAGAAAGGGGAGGTAAAAAGTCCTAGACTCTAGATTCTAGCGACTAGTCACTATGAGTACTAATAAATTATCCGCAAAAAATATTAAAAGAGCATGGCATTTAATAGATGCCAAAGATAAGGTTTTAGGCAGGTTAGCTACAGAGGTTGCAACTATTTTAATGGGTAAAAAAAAGCCGGAGTATGTACCGTATTTAGATACTGGAGATTTTGTGGTAGTAAGTAATGCCGCAAAAGTAAAACTTACCGGCAAAAAAATGAAAACTAAAGAATATAAACGTCACTCAGGTTATCCGGGGGGACTGAAAGTTGAAACCTTTGATAAAATAATACAAAGAAAACCTGGGTTTGTAATTGAACATGCAGTAGCAGGGATGTTACCACGAACTAAATTAGGCAGAGAGATGATTAAGAAATTAAAAGTTTTTGCAGGAGAGGATCATTCTTTCCAGAAACAAATTAAGGTTGGTTAAGGAGTTTTAAACTTATGGATTCAGAAAACAATAAAAAAAACAAAACCGGAATTGTCGCCACTGTAGGTAGAAGAAAAGAAGCAGTGGCCCGGGTCAGACTCTTACCCGGTAACGGCCGGATTACTGTTAATGGTAAGCCAATAGCAGAATATTTTTTGGGTCAAGTATTTCAAAAGTTATATAATCGCCCGCTGGAACTGACTAAAACCATCGGCAAATATTCTTTCTCAGTAAGATTGGAAGGCGGAGGAAAGGTAGCTCAACTGGAAGCTATTATACATGGTATTGCCAGAGCTTTATCTAAAGCAGAACCTGCCTTAAGAGTCACCCTAAAAAAGGAAGGCTTTTTAACCAGAGATGCAAGAGTTAAAGAAAGAAGAAAATACGGTCATGCTCAAAAAGCCAGAGCAAAAAAACAATCTCCAAAGCGTTAATTTAGAATGACAAATTTGCAAACCGTGGTAAAATAATAGTCCTAAATGGATATTCCGGAAGGCATATTTAAAAGCTACGACATAAGGGGTATTTATCCGTCCCAGATTAATGAGGAAAATATTGTTCCTATTGTCAGGTCAATATATAAATTTTTCCAGCAATCCTCCGGAAAAGAGACGCTAAAAATTGTTGTGGGGCAAGATATGAGGGTTTCCTCTCCTGCGCTTTTTGAGGCAGCCACAAAAACTTTGGTGGATATAGGAGCAGAGGTGATTGATGTGGGATTAGTTTCTACTCCTACTTTCTATTTTTCTGTTTTAAGTTATGGTTATGATTGCGGATTTCAAATCAGCGCTTCTCATAACCCCAAAGAATATAATGGCTTAAAGATTGTCCTCAAAACCAAAAAGGGTATTTTAAAAATAGGTAAACCTACAGGAATGGAAAATATTAAGAAAATGGTTTTGGAGGGTGTGGAACTTGCAGACACAGGAAAGGGGAATATTACAAAGCATCTCGGTGTTTTAGCTGATGAGGTCAAAAATGCCATTAAAATTGCAGGGAATCCTAAGATTAAGCAATTTAAAGTTGTGGCAGATCCTGCTAATGCCATGGGAGCTTTATATATAGAGCAATTGTTCAAAACCATTCCGGGCGAATTGATTAAAATGAATTTTGAGTTAGATGGAACTTTCCCGGTGCATCAGCCTGATCCTTTGCAATTTGATACTTTAAAAGACTTGCAAAAAAGGGTGGTGGAGGAAGGTGCAGATATTGGACTTGCTCCGGATGGTGATGCAGACAGACTTTATTTTATTGATGAGAAAGGAGGTATTGTTTTACCTTCTTCAATCACCAGCTTGGTGGCAAGGGAATTACTTAATCAACAAAAGGGAGGTAAGGTTTTAGTGGATTTAAAATATGTATTTACCCCAAAAAAAACTGTTGAGGAATTTGGCGGAGAATTAATTATCAGCAAAACAGGGCATGCCTACATTACAGAAGCTATGCATAAAAATGAAGCCTTGTTTGCAGGCGAAGCTTCGGGTCACTTTTATTGGAGCGCAACCGGCGGAGCTGAGTCACCAATGCCTGTTATTTTACTAATATTATCTATTATGACAAGGGAGGATAAACCTTTATCTGTTTTAGCTCAGGAAGTAAGATCAAGCCATGAATCCGGAGAGATGAATTTTAAAGTGCAAAATGCTCAAGAAATTATGGAAACATTAAAAGAGCATTACTCAGATGGACAATTTTCTGATTTAGATGGAATTGCCATAGATTATCCAAACTGGCGTTTTTCCTTAAGGTCTTCAAACACAGAACCACTTCTCAGATTAAATATTGAAGCTTTAAAAGAGCAAGATGTTGAAAGTAAAAAGAAAGAAGTTTTGGAAATGATTGAAAAACATGCCATTTTTCAAACAGATGAAAAGTCTCACTAAACACTTGCAAAGGAAGATATTTTGTGGTTTACTACTTATTGCATCAAGAGATCATGTGCCATTTGGTACATGACGGCAACCGTAAAGCAATCGGTGCCAGTCCTTGAGAGGAAGATGCGCCCGCCTTTGGCGAGGAAACTTTTAACCTCTCATTTTTGAGGGGTTTTTAAAAATCTGTACAAAATATGAGTCAATTAAACGGCAGAGTAACTACTTTTACATCTGAATCGGTTTGTGCCGGTCATCCTGACAAAATTTGCGATCAAATCTCCGACGCAGTTTTAGATGCAGTATTAGCACAAGATCCACAGGGTAGAACTGCCATAGAATGTTTAGCTGGAAATAATCAACTAATCATAGCAGGAGAAATAGGAGCAAAGGCTAAAATAGATTTTAAAAAAATAGCCAAAGATCAAATAAAAAGACTTGGTTATACTGATCCAAAATTCAATTTTTCAGATAAATCTCCTATTAATGTATATGTCCATGAACAATCCCCGGAAATTGCAGTAGGTGTAAAGAAAAAAGGTGCAGGAGATCAGGGAATGATGTTCGGGTTTGCCTGCCGTGAAACTACTGCTTTAATGCCTCTGCCTATTATGATAGCCCATGCTTTAACTAAAAGAATGGATACGGTTAGGGAGGAAAATATTATTAAATACTTAAGACCTGATGGTAAATCTCAGGTGACCATAGAATATAGAGACGGGAAGCCCTATAAAGTTATCCAGGTTGTAATAGCAGTACCGCATAAAGAGTCTGTCAATTTAGACGAGGTTAAAGATGATGTTTATGATTTTATAGTAATACCGGTTTTGGAGATCTTTGGATTTAAAATTAACAAAGATGATTTGGTTGTGAACGGGACAGGTATTTGGCATCATGGAGGTCCTGCTTCTGATTGCGGATTAACCGGCAGAAAAATTGTAGTGGATACCTATGGAGGGTATGCCAGGGTAGGGGGAGGATGCTTTTCCGGAAAAGAGCCGTCAAAGGTAGACAGAGGTGGTGCATATGCTGCCAGGTTTTTGGCTAAAAATATTGTAGCAAATAAATTAGCAGATAAAGCAGAAGTAAGACTGGCTTATTTTATTGGCGCCAAAAAACCAACTATGCAGGATGTGGAAACTTTCGGCACTGCCAAAAAGAGCCACAAAGTAATACTTTCTTTTATGGAGAAAATTTTAGATACTTCTGTTTCAGGTATTTTAGAGGGTTTGGATCTGCAAAGACCAATATATTTACCCACAGCCAGCTACGGTCATTTTGGCCGTGACGAATTTCCCTGGGAAAAAATTGTTTAAATTACTTCAAAAAATTGTAATGTTTAAGTGTTTGATCATGAAAATTCCAAAATCATTGGTAGATGATCAGAGATTATTACTTTTGGCACTTTAAAGTTTGACACTTTTAGATCTGATGAAACAAAAATATAATCAGCAAACTTTTCTTTTCCGGGATAGAATTTATTTCTGGTGGTAGCTATTTTATATTCCTTGATTAAATTTCTCATACTTTGCTCTAACATTTTTATACTTTCAGTTTTGATATCTAAATTAAAATCGCCGCATAAAATTTTGTTACCCGCTAGTTTATCTAAAAAGTCTCTAATCATCTTTGATTGTTTAATTCTGGAGATAGTATCTACTTTGCCTTCTCTAGTCCAAATCCCATGTAAATTACAAACTATTAATTTCTTTCCTTCCAAATTCAAGATTACATATTGGGCAATTCGAGGCATGGTATCGGTATCTAAAGGGTTAAAATTATTTTTTTCACCAAAAACAGAAAAAAAACCTTGCTTTATGATTTTTATTTCTTTATTTACAAAAATGGCCGATCCGCTTGATAAGTCAAAATCCGTAAAGTGCTTTTGGAAACTTCCAGAGAGGTAGTTGTCTATACTGGATTTAAAATATTCATTATGGTTTTTTAATAACCTACTGATTTCTGATAACAAGCTAGTCCTGTAACCGGCGCTTATTTTAATTGCAGATTTAGTCTTGAATACTTCTTGAAGACAAAAGATATCGGTATCGTAGTGTTGCTTAATAAAACTTATAAGAGGCTTATATAATTTTCCTCCCCAGGTATTTAAAGATATTAATTTCATTACATGGAATTATATATGCAGCAATGATAAAATACTAGGTAAATACCGGGGTGTAGGTCATCGGTAGACCGCGCGCATGGGGTGCGTGAAGTAGCAAGTTCAATTCTTGTCACCCCGACTGAAAGGGAATCCGCAAAATTGAGCCTGGAGTGGCTCTGGCTGGGTGGGTTTAGCCAGAGCTCTGCAAAGCCCTTTTTGTAGGTCAGGGCAAGTTGCCGATTAGTCAAAAAGAAGTTCGAGCCGACAGTTTTTCCGAAGAATGCTAATTCTTCGGATGTATTTTTTGCGCGCGCGATTTTTGCGCACGTAAATGCGCTACCAATCCATTCTCTGAAAGGTTCGAGCCAATTCGAACCATTTTGTTTTATTTGCTCCAATTCTTCATTGATTTTAAGTTTTTGTTCAAAAACTTCGTTCTTTTTTGTCTTGTAAATTTCACTCTCAATAACTCCATCTAAAATGATCATGTATTACTTGCTCGCTTTGAAAAATGGTATGAGTTGTTAATCAATGAGTTAAAAGCTTCGGTAACTAGATTACCAGATGAGATGCTAAATAAAATTAGATAAGTCATCTCTTACTGAAAGAAAGGGAAGAGACGTTTTATAAAGTTAACCAAATCATTTATTCTTTGTTCTAAAACACCCTGTGTTTTCTTTGATTGGTCTAGCTGATTCTGTAAATTTTCTACTTTCTTGTTCAATTCTTCAACATTTTTATTATCTCCGCTTGGAGCGGGAGAGATTGTAGGATTAGGATTTTCCTGTTTTTGAAGTTTAGGAAGTAATAGTATATTAGAATCAACACAAGTGCCAAATTTATCCATACAACCATGTACTTTAATATGATAATCTTGATCAGCTTTCAGATTAAATGTAGCAGATGGTCCTTTTGATCCATCAAACTTCTGTTCCCAGTCATTTTTATTAGTAGTTGCTTTGACATAGATAGTGAATGTACCAGGATACCCATCAAAAGCGCCCCACTTTACTGTAACCTGACGGCTATATTGTTCTACAAATTGCTGGTTTGCTATTCTAGCAGTAATATTTGCAGGAGGTGGGGTTGGATTCGTTGTAACATTAGGATGTTCATTGGATAGATCTATGGTTAACACTGAAGAAAGCGCACTGGACATGCCATCTTTTCTAGCATCCACAGCCACATAAAATACTCCAGACTTTATATTTACCTTCATTTCATATAAATTTGTGTCCACAGTTGTGTGATAAAAATTTATCCCGCCCATAGGCTTATAGACTGTATATGAAGTTGCTCCCGGAACTGGATCCCAAAAAATATGTACATTTCTCACATTTGGATCACCTGTTGTTTCTATCTGAGAAATACGTAGATTGGTGGGGGTTTTAATAAAAATAGATTCTCCTGTGTATTTTAATGCCACAGAGGAACCAGCGTTGATTTTTGTACCACTGCTATCTCTTAGCTGATCAACAATAATAATTCTTTCACCTGAGACTTTTGATTGAACCTTAGCATAAATCCGTCCTTCATCATTTGTGGTTTCACTATCTTGAGCGATGTAATCACCTGCTTGGGGGTTCTGGAAAGCCAGCTTTATATAACAGCCTTTACAATAAGTCGGCCAAGGGCCGTTTGCATAAACTCTAGCATGAACAATATATTGTTCGCCCGGATTTAAAGAGGAGTTTGGTTCAACGCTAAATTCAACAGGTCCGCCGCCTGCAAAAACAGAAGGGACAAAAACTAAACTAGCTAATAAAAATAGGCTTCCAAGAGCCTTGTTTAAACGCATTTTCTAATTATAGGATACTTGCACAATTTTGTCAAGTCTCCGATCAACTACAGGGAAGAACTGAACTCATACGAATTCTCTCTCCTGGCTAAGCTTAAATATCAATATAGCCAGAATGGTGGAAATTGTCCGATTGCGCCATTAAAAAAGACAATCCACAATAACTGAGTCCATGGAAAATTTAGCAGTTATCTAGTAACAAAGCAAGATGGATTTTCTATTGCAAAGTAGCTCAAAAACTAGTATAAAATATCCAGTGAGTAAATCTACTAAAATCGCAATTTTTGAAGGCAGGAAAATCCGCCGACATTGGGATGAGCAATTCGAAAAGTGGTATTTCTCTGTTGTTGATGTCATAGCTGCACTTTCTAACAGTACAAATCCACAAGTATATTGGCGGGTACTCAAAAAAAGATTACTGGATGAGGGTGCAAATGAAACCGTTACAAAATGTAACGGTTTGAAAATGTTGGCAGCTGATGGGAAAATAGAGCAGTTAAGAGTAATAACGAGTTTGCTATTTTAACTGATGAGATTACTTTTGCTTGGGCTGGAATGAGAACCAAAGACTATAAAAAATATAAGGAATTAAAGAAAGAAAACCTACGGGATAATATGACTAATCTGGAATTGGTACTTAATATGCTTGCAGAAGCTACCACAAAATCGCCAAAGAAGGTGGTTCAATTGCTGGCTCTGCCAGACGAAAGATTGAGAAAAGAACAGGCAAGAAAGTAGTTACTAAATTAAACGCTAAAAACTTAGGACTTTTAAAGTGAAATACCTATTGTAATTGTAAGCAAGGAGTGGATACAATGGAGTTAGGCTCAATTTCTATCTGAGTTATTGATTTCAATTATGCTATGCCATATGTTTATCCAAGACAAGACAAGACAAGACAAGACAAGACAAGACAAGACAAGACAAGACAAGACAAGACAAGACAAGACAAACTAATTATGGTTTTGTAAAGTTTGGATTTGTCAAGAACAAGTCAAATTTTGGCTTCAAAAAGCTTCCTCGGATAGTAATCACTCTTCTTTTAATATTTTCTCTAATTCTACAGAATTTAATTTTTAATATTTCTCCAGTTTATGCTGCTTCTTCACCTTGGGCACAAACAGATTGGGTCGGAGGAAGCGGACAAACTTCATGGAGTGATACTACTAAATATTCTTCTGGTTCAAGCGTTGACGCAACGACCACAGCAGGACAAGTAACCATTACTAACACAGAAAAGTTTAGTAACACTGGATTTGAGAGTAATTTGAATATTTGGTACGCAGGAATGTTACCTACTGATACTTCATTGTCATCAAATCTGAAATTTTGGGTAGATGCGACAGATCAATCCACATTATTTCAAGATTCGGCAGGAAGTTCACCTGTGACGGCAAATGGTCAGCAAGTTAATAGCTGGAATGATAAAAGCGGAAATGGTTACCATATTACTCAAAATGGGATGGGCAATCCTACCTACGAATCGTCTGCTATAAATAGCCTTGCAGGAGTATACTTTAACATAGCTAATAATGATTACTATTTACGAAATACATCGCTTCTAACTAGCTCTAATTTTTCAACCCAACAAGGTACAGTGTTTACAGTTTATAGAAATGATACTTTCCCAACCAATAATCACTTTGCTCTTACAACCATTGGGTCATCAGTAGCTTCGGTGGACCTGTATTTGACAACCTCATTTAACGGTGACTTTCGCAATGCGCGTATTGAAAGTGCTAATTATAGCTATCCCCAAACTGGTACCCATATCAAAAGTGTCACAACCAGTTCAGGAAATGGGTGGAAATTATATGCTGATGGATCTCTAAAAGGAAGTGCGTCACATTCTTGGGGTATAAATACTACTTTTGCTATAGGGGCAGAACTGAATCATGGCAGTAGTAGTTTTGTGGGCTATATATCAGAAGTTATTATTTTCAACACTGGACTCACGGATACCCAACGTAAAAATATAGAAGCATATTTACAAGGGAAATATGCTGTAAGTGCCGGGTATGCAACTTTAACACGAGATACTTCAACTACATATAACAGTAGTGCTGGTTCTGCAAAATTGGTTACTGGTAGTAATACTACTGCTTTCAATCAATCAGTAAATGTTGGGGATACTAATACATATAATTTAGTTTCTTATGCCAGAACCGATGGCTCGGCAGTTACTTCTTCTGATGTAGAACTTTTCTATAATGGTTCAACTATTTCAACAACGTATACTTCTGTTGGTTCTGGTTGGTATAAACTCACTGGAACTTTAACAGGTGCTAATGCTTCAAGATTGTATGGTGTGCAAGTTAAAGCAAATAAAACAGTTTACGTTGATAATTTTAGTTTAAATAATTATGCCTCTTCTGGTACTTTAACTTCTTCTATTTTTGATACAGAATTTAGTGCAGGTGCAGCATGGGGAACTTTAACATATACTTCCTCTGGCTCTACTGTAGCTGTAAAAGTTAGAACTAGTAACTCTTCTAGTATGGCAGGTGCAACTGATTTTTCTTCATGTTCTGCTGTAACCTCTGGAAATGACATATCTTCTAATTCATGTGTTACAGACTCACATAGATACATTCAATACCAGCTTTCTTTATCAACTAGTGATACTTCATCAACACCAACTTTTTCTGATGTATCAATAGCTTTTGCTACATATGACGCAGATGCACCCAGTATTTCTTTAACTGCTTTAACTCCCGATCCAAATTCTGATAATACTCCAACACTTTCTGGTACAGCCACTGAATCAGTAGGCACTGTTTCTAATGTGCAATTTCAAATGGATTCAACAAGTGGTTCATGGACTGCATGTACTGCGGATGATGGAGCTTTTGATGAGGCAAGTGAAACATTTACCTGTACCCCTTCTGCTTTATCTGATGGAAGTCACACTATGTATGTCAGGGCAACAGATTCCAATAGTAACACCACCAGTAATGCCTCTGCCTCAACTGATACTTTTATCATTGATGTAACAGCCCCTGCTTCTTTTGACTTGGATTCCCCGGGCCATGAGAGCTATACCACCAACCAAAGACCTACTTTTAAATGGAAAGCCACCACTGATGCTACTTCGGGTTTATCCAGTTACAGCCTGGAGGTAGATAACGGTGACAGTGGAGATTTTTCTATTACAGGAATACCAACCAGCAGAACTACGGATTATGACACTTCTAAATACTTGGTCCACTATGAGAATTTCTCAGATTCAGATTCTACTAATAACTATATTTCTATCTACACTAAATCTTCCTCTTCCTGGGGATCAGGGGAAAATGACGGCAAGTTAAAAGAAGGGTCAAGAACCTGGACCATTAAAGCCATAGATGCCGCAGGTAATGAAAGGTCCGAGGGCAGAACTGTGATTGTTGATTTAACAGGCCCGACATTATCCAGCCTTTCTTCATCTGACTCGGCAGGCAGTAAAGATGGTTATCAATTAGTTACCAATCAAAAGCCAAGCCTAACAGGTACCATTACCGACAACTACTCACCGGATAAGGTAGAAATCTCCATCTACAAGGAAAACTACTTTCTGGGGGCTATCACTTCCAAGGAATTGTTTACCACTCTTACTTATTCACTCTCCAATGGAGCAAACAGTAAATCCCTTTCTTTTTCCATCCCTGTTCCTGATTCCTTAGATTATGGCAGTTATGAGGTAAATATCAAAGGACAAGACAAAGCAGGCAATAAATCCGGCATTTCTACCATATATTTTAAGGTCTTAACTGCCCGGCAGACAAAAGAACTTTTGCAGGGAAAAATCTCAAAGGAAGAAAAGAAGACTATACAGGATAATGCCCAGGTTCCCCTGCCAAGACTGGAAGAAAAAGCCAGGGAAAGAAGAGAAAAAGAAGCCCAGGAATTTGAAAAAGTAATTACCCCATTCTCTCAAACATTCTCTGTCATTCCCGACTTGATCGGGAATCTATACAAATCATCTACTGCCTGGATTCCCGCTTTCGCGGGAATGACAAAAGAAGTAGCGGGAATGGCAAGGGATGCAGCCGGAAGAGCAGGCAGAACCATTGCCGTGGCAGTCAAAGAAGTTAATGTTGCCATGGACAGATCTTCCGATAATATCCAGAAAGAGATAGTTAGTACATATAAAAGTATGCCGTCTATGGTTAGTATAAATCAGATCCTCCGTCCGGCAGCAGATACAGCTATTGCAGCCAGGAAGGAAGTTGGCCGGAGACTGGAAAACGGAGGACAGATGTTAGCCCAGATAAGCAACAATACCCTAATAGCTGTTAGGAATACCAGCATCGCTTCTGAAGAGAACACCAAAAGAGCTATTAATAAGTTTTATTCTGAAAGCTCCAAGGTTCTTGCGGGTGGAATCTCCAAGTTAGCCTTTGGGGTAGGAGAGAGGGCAGATATAGTATCAAACAGATTAAGTGTGGCGATAGTGAACTTCGGGTATCTGTTTGCCACCGAACCCACCAGAATATATGATGTTTCGGTTGCTGACCTTTCCCCAACTTCTGTCAAAGTTTCCTGGAGGACCAACCATCCTGCCAACGGTAAGATCAACTATGGCCTGGATGAAAGTTATCCTTTGGATGCGCAAACCAGCAAAAGGACCACCTACCATGAATTCACCTTGACTAATTTAACATCAAATACAGAGTATCATTTTGAAGTAATGAGTCAGAATAAGAACTATGTTTATGATGCTAACAGAAAGTTTACAACTCCTAAACAATAACTATGAAATTAATTATTGTGCCTCTTATGACTATAATAATTTACTTTATCTCCAAAAACCCATTTACAGGAAGTTACAAATTACAACTTACTCTTCTAAGTATTATAGCCTTGCTAGGTTTTGGATATTTTTTAAAGAAAAAAGGGTTATCTGTTATTCAGAATGTCATCTTTAATTATCTTCTAACAGTTGCTGTATTGTTTTTAATTGCCTCAACAGGATGGTTTTTCTCTCCCTTTTTCTTTGTCTTATATCTTTGGGCTATTTTTTTAGCTTTTATATTTTCACCACCTGTTTCTTTAAGTTTTATTATCACTTTGATAATACTTTTTTCTTTTAATATTGGAGAGGTAGATTTAGCTTATGATTTTCTGATTGTGTTATCTCTTCTAACAACCATCCCTCTGAGTTTATATTTAAGAAAGGAATACTTAAGACTTAAGGAATCAGAAAAAGAAATCCTGGTACTGCAGAAAGAGAAAGAGAATAATATTAACAGCACTGTGGAGGAAATTTTAGCTAATAAAATAAATAATGTGGCTGTAAATTTAAGACAGCCAGTTAATGATATTAAGCAATTAGCTTTTAGAATGGGAGATATTAAGGAAAAACAAAAATTAGAAACAGACAGGGAAAGAATACTTGCTTCATCGGAAGAAGCCCTAAGAGTTCTAAAAGAATTTGAGGAGGAGTCAACAGGAAAGAAATTGGTGGTTAACCCCGGCTCGCCACAGGCGGCTCCAGAAACTTCTTAATGTTTTGGAGAAACTCATCAGGATTCATGTCTGATTTAATCAGGTAAGATTTTGCTCCGTTTTGCATGGCTTCATCAATAACTTTATCATGGGCAAGATTTGTTAAAAGTATAATGGGGCCATTGGCCAGTTTGGCAGGGTTTTCTTTAAGCTCTTTTAAAAATCCCAAACCATCAATTTTGGGCATCATGGCATCAAGCAGGATTAAATCATAACCACCCATCTGGGCTTTAAGCAATCCTTCCTGGCCATCAACCGCCAGTTCAACCTGGTATTTTTCATCCTCTAAAACTTCACGGTAGACATCACGGATATATTGGTCATCATCAACCACAAGGATTTTTTTCATCTGTCTTAAGATTATCAAAGACATAGGAGTATTTCAATGAGGATAAGGAATTAAAAAATAAATTTGGATAGGCAGCCCGACTAACGCGAGACCGCTGAAATATTATTCAATGATTTAGAAAAGGAGCGGTCGAGCCATCGGAGTCAGTTGCGAGTATTCCCCCCGTCCCGCCTTCGGCGAGCCTCGCTCAAAACTGGAAACTCAAATAATCCGCCATAGACGGATTCAAAAAACGCAAAAATTTTTTAAGAACTTTTTTGCCTTATATTTTTTCAACCGCAATCTTTCTAGAGCAAGTCTTATTTTTTAGTGAGTTACAATTTAAGAAGCATTTTAATTTCTCTTTTAATAAAGAACCAAGAACTTGCTCCTGCGATCAAAAGGCCAAGTGAGGCTGAAAAAACTTTTGGAATAGGTAATTGGTTAACAACTGCATAAAATATCAACACACTAACAATACAAGCCAAAGCTACTCTTTTTATAGTATCCCCTAGATTTAAAAGTCCAGGCATTGTTTTAGCAAGTAAGAATAATAGGATAACTACCTCTAAGCTAACAGTTATGCTATCTGCTAAGGCAAGTCCAATAGCACCCAGAGGATTAAATAAGACTACTGCAATCAAAATGTAGAGTATCATTCTGATGAGTGTAATAATAAAAGGAGTTCTAGCGTCTTGCTTGGCATAAAAAGCTCTTGTTGCTACCTCAAGTAAAGATTGAGTAACTAAACCGATTAAATAAGCTCTTGTGGTCCATGCTAATAAATTTGTATTCTCTTGATTAAAATTAAATATTGATTTTAATAAATAATCTAAACTGACTGATGATATAATAGTAACAATAAGCGTAAGAGCTATGATTACCCTAATTGTCTTGTTTAATGTTTGAGTAAAAGCTTTCTGGTTTTTACGGTCAGCAAATTGTGAAAGTGTTGGCAGCAAAGCCGTGGCAATAGCTGTACCAATTAGCGTTTCAGGCACCTGCAAAATAAAATAGCCATAAGTTAAAGCAGTGACTGCCCCCTCATGCAATCTGGAAGCTAAATTATCTCTGGTTAGAAAAATAATTTGAATAAAAAGCACTGTTAGGATTCTAGGTCCCATGAGAGCAAGTACTTTCTGAACACCCTTATCTTTTAAATTAATTAAAGGAGTCCATCTAAAGCGGTAATGTACCATTCCCGGAATTTGAACTCCCAGATGTAGAATTGATCCCAAAATTATTCCATAGACTAATCCGTATACTCCAAAAAGGGGTGCTAAAAATACGGCTCCTACAATTTGACCCACATTATATAGAATTGGAGCTATAGCTGGTAATAAGAAGTGTTTATTGGATTGAAGGGCAGCCATAACTAGACCGCTCAAAGAAAATACAAGTGTTGCTATTAAATTAAGCCGCATTAAATTGGCTGTTAAAGCTTGCTGAGCAGGAGTAAACCCAGGAGCTACTCCAATGGGAGAACTAATTAATGGATTGGTAAAAACAGCCACTATTATGGATAGGACTGCTGTTGTTAAAAAAACAAGATTAGCTATTTGAGAAAATAACCTCCAGGAGTCATCACGTCCTTTTTTATCTAAATATTCAGTCAACACAGGAATAAATGCTAAAGCCAAAGCTCCTCCAGAGATAAGTGAAAATAAAAGATCAGGAAGATTATTTGCTACATTAAAAGCATCTATATCTGAGGTAAGTCCAAACTGTCTGGCTATTATTGCCTGACGAAGCAAGGCAACAATTTTATTTATTCCAAAAAAGATGGTGATAATAAGAGAAGCTTTGAATAGTTTAGACATAATGATCTAGAGTTTTTTGAGTTCCTCCTGCGCAGGTAAGTAGTTTTTGTTGTACTTCAGCGCATTTTGAAGATCGAGACGAGCTGCATCTTTTTTATTTTGTTGTATTTCTGCTTTTGCACGATAATATAATGACTCTTCAAGATTATTTGCTTGTTGCAAGTTTAGAGTAGTTAAATCATAAACGTCCTGAATTCTTCCCATAGCAAGATAAGAATCAAAAATTGAAAACTGATACCAAAGCATCCTCCAGGGTAAGTTAAGGGTTCTGGCTTTATCAAATGCTACTGTCGCCTCTTTGTGTTTTCCCGTTAAGCTGAGGGTCGTTCCAAGATTAAACCAAGCAAACACATCACTTTTATCTTTCTCTATTTCAAGTTGAGTATTGTTAAGCGATTCCTTGAGCGTAGTTTCAGTATTGTTAGTATCACCCAATATCTTCTTAACTATTTCTTCTTTTTCTGCCGGGTAAATAACTAAAACAGTACGGTTAAATGCTTTCCAATCACTATCCAGTTTTTCCTCAGAAATATTGATATGAGGACCTTTGTAAGTATCATATACATAGAGTTCTTTATTTGCTTCATCATATCCTTGTATTAGCTGATAATGCCCCATGCCATCGTTTGGATGAGGTTCATACCAAGTTTCTACAATAACTGGTATATCGTTTGCGATCAGAAGCTTTACTTTGAGCAAGTTCACGTTAAATGTATAAATAATCTTATAGGAGGTCTGCTTTCTTACATATTCAACTAACTCTTGTGGAGATACATTTTTATCTTCTGGATCTGGTTTAACATATAAGGCTATATCTTTTTGTGTTTGGGGAAGACTATAAAAGCTGAGTGCCATAGCTAAGGTGGCAGGCCCACAGTTATTCCAAGTTTGATATTCATGACGTAGGTTATTTAGAAAGTGAAATGCTGGTTTTGGAATGATGGTTTCAAGTCGAGCTGATTCGGTAGAGATCTTTTTTGAAGTGATAAGAAATACTTCTTCTTGTTCGGATATCGTAGCGGGTGCCGGAATATAGTCTGGATGGGATTTTAAAGAAAGCACTGTTGTCTGAATTTTTCGACGAATTCTAGTTCCTAGATCAATATTATTAACAACTAAGATGGATAATCCTAGGAAGAAAGGGATTAAAAGTAGTACATACTTTTTTTCCATTGTGTACAGATTGTAGCAGAAACTTAAGAAATTATGCAGGTAAAATGACCAATTTTCACCATTCTAGCAGTATCCCTTTCCATGACATCAAAGGATTTTTCTTAGTAATCCTACTCCTACATTTTCACCAGAATGCATAGGAACAGTGATTCTCCTACCATCTGGGTGTTTTAGTCTAATTGGTTGTTCGGGTAAATTAAAAGGAGAGAGTCCTTCAGGAGTAGCCATGTTATAGCTTGTTAGATTTATTTTCCCTTAGCGATTATTCCTTGAATAATACCTCGGTAGTTATTAACTTCTGCTTCAGCCGCTGCTTTATCTTGCTTATCTTTCTCGCAATCAGCTTTTTTAACCTCGAAGGTTTGAGCTGCTCCACAATCTATCTTCAAAAAACCTTCTGCAGAACTTAAATTTAATTTAGCAGTTTCGTATCTTCCTAAATAATATTGTAAATCTTCATAATCCTGCTGCGAATAACATTTATTGCTTGCAAATTCACCTTCCCTAATATTTTTCCTGATACAGTTTGAATAAACTGGTTGGGTTTGTTGGACTGCCGGAGCAGATTTTTTAACAGGTGCAGCCGTTGGAGAAGGAGTTGTACGTGGCTTTGGTGTAGGTGTTGGGGTAGGAGAAGGCTGGGTAGCTTTTTCAAAACCAGCAGCAAATTCCCTGAAAGGTTTGAGTAAAACTCTATCAAAATCACCTGATGTAACCCCTTGGTGCACACCAGCTATGGTAACAACTGTCAAAAGAAGAAGTAGGGAACCTAGGATAAGTCTTGCTCTGCTTAAAATTTTAGGTCGGAGACCTATTTTATACGGGGATTCATTCAGCATAAATTTAGCTAGCAGAGAGTTTTATTTCATGCTTGCCTTCTACATCTGTCTCAAATAACTCTTCTTCTGGAAAGCTAAAGAGATTAGCCGCTAGTAAGTTAGGGAAGGTTTGTATCATTGTGTTAAAGTCTAATACTGTTTGATTATATTCTTCTCTGTATTGAGCTATTAAATTTTCTGTTTCTTTAATATCAGTTCGTAACTCTTGGTAATTTTTGGAAGCTACCAGATCAGGATAGTCTTCTGAAACTGCAAATAAGGATTTCAAAACTGCAGTTAGCATATTATCTGCTTGAGCAGAATCCTTGGGACTGTGAGGTTTTTCTAGCGCTGCTCGGGCTTTTGCTACATCGGAGAAAGTTGTTTTTTCGTGTTTAGCGTATTCTCTGACAATTGCCACCAGGTTTTCAATTAAGGAAGCACGACGACGTAGTTGAACGTCAATATCAGCAAAATCGGTTTTAACCCTGTTTCTCCCAGAAACAAAGGCATTATACCTATTCCAAAGGAAAAGTAGGACAAAAGCAATAATCCCTGCCAAAATCCAAAGGAGCAAAGTAATATTTAGATAGAAACCAAAAATATTCATTCTGTATATCCTATAACAAATTTATAGTTATGTCAAATTATATCACTAGCCTCATTGTGGTAAATTCGACAATTCTTTCCTTGCTTGCAGTATGTAACTGTCGTAACTACCACTTTGATTTTCTGACGTAAAGATTTCTATAGCCTTTTGATAGTGTTCTCTGGCTGAATCATAAATTTTTAAATTCGCATATGCTCGAGCTACACTAAGATTTGCAAAACCTGATTTATCTGTTAACCTCAAGGTTTTTTGGAAGTGAAGCACAGCTTCTTCATTAATAAAGTAAATTTATTAAGAATGAGATAATCCCCACGAATATTTGTACTTCAGGACCAATGATTATCTACGAGTAAGATTGAGGAAATCTGTTTATGTTTTAGTACGAGAAATATAACTCTATTGGTTCACTTAAGGTTGGGGTGTGGGGGAGGGACTAGGACTGGCAATAGTATTTTGGGGTATTGACCTTTGGGAAATATTTGGTATCCTGTAAAATATAATACAAAATATATGGCACAAAATAATCAAAGCAACAATGAAGCGAAAAAGGCAGCGGTTTTAGCAGCCATGGCACAAATCCAAAAGCAATATGGTACAGGTTCCATCATGCGTTTGGGTGAACGTGCGGAAAAGTTAACTACTCAAGTAATTTCTACCGGTTCCATTGCTTTGGATCTAGCCTTAGGTGTAGGAGGATTGCCAAAGGGTAGGATTATTGAGATATTTGGCCCTGAGGCTTCCGGTAAAACTAGTTTATGTCTACACCTGATAGCAGAAGCTCAAAAATGTGGAGGCGTAGCCGCATTTATTGACGCAGAACACGCATTAGATCCTCAAAGAGCCCAAAAAATCGGAGTTAATTTAAATGACCTGCTGATATCTCAACCTGACACAGGCGAACAGGGTTTGGAGATTGCTGAAAGTTTAATCCGATCAGGCGGAATTGATGTGGTAGTGATTGACTCGGTTGCAGCATTGGTTCCCAGGGCGGAACTTGAGGGAGAGATGGGAGATGCTGTTATGGGTATGCAGGCAAGACTGATGTCCCAAGCCTTGAGGAAACTGACCGGAGCTGTTGCCAATACCAACACAATCATCATTTTTACCAATCAGCTGCGTCAAAAAATTGGCGTGATGTTTGGAAATCCTGAGACGACCCCCGGAGGACTGGCATTAAAATTTTATACTTCTGTCAGATTGGATATTAGAAAGATTGAAAACATTAAATCCGGTGATTTAGTGATAGGTTCGCGTCACAGAGTCAAAGTGGTCAAAAACAAAGTTGCTCCTCCATTTAGAATTGCTGAATTTGATATGGATGAAAATGGTATTTCACATGAAGGGGAACTTCTGGATGTTGGAATAGAGTTAGGGATAGTGAGTAAATCAGGGGCATTTATTAAATGGGGTGAAAAGATGTTAGGCCAGGGTAGGCAAGCAGCCATCAGTTATTTGAAGGAGAATTTAAAAGATGCAGAAAGGTTAGAGAAGGAAATTAGAGATGCTTGGGGAAAACAAAAAGACGGTAAAGAGAAAATAGTAGTTGGCCCTCAAGAGGAAAAGATAGGTACGCTTGAAGAAGTTTCTTGAATTTATCGAGCGCAAGAGAAATGCTCAGGATTACTTCTGTACAACTACAAAAGAAAAACCCTTCTAGATTTAATATTTTTTTGGATGGGCAGTTTGTCTTTGGAGTAGACGAAGATTTAATAGTGGAATATAGGCTAGTTGTTGGGAAAGTTATAGATCCCCCTTTTTTGGAGAAACTTTTATTTGAAGCAGAAGTAGGAAAATTAATGGAAAGGATGTATAGGCTTTGGAATGTCAGATCCAGATCTGAAAAAGAGGTTGTAGAATATTTTAGAAGTAAGAATTATGAATTAAGAATTAAGAGAAAAGAGCAAGTAAGTGATTTGGCGGTAGAATTAGTTATCAAGAAACTAAAACAAAAAGGTTTATTGGATGATTTGGTATTTGCCAAAGCTTGGGCGGAAGCCAGAAGAAGATCCGGGAAAAAAGGCAGGATTGCTTTAAAACAAGAACTTTTCCAAAAAGGCATTGCTAAAGAAATCATAGAAGAAGTCATCAGCCAGCAGTCATCAGCTGTTAGCGAAGAGGAACTGGCAAGACAAGCGTTAGAAAAGAAGATGAAATTATGGAGCGCTCTCTCCTATCTAGAAAAAAAGAAAAAGATGTATGAATTTCTTTTAAGAAGAGGGTTTGAATATGAAGTGGTTAAAAGTGTAGTTGAAAATTTGATGCAAAAAAGGTAAAATATTATTTAGAAATCAGAGTCGAGGGGGCAATTTATGAAAAAAGTTCACTCTTTTATTTGCGGAGCAAAGAACTTGTTCATCTTAATATTTCCTCTAAACCAAATTTGAATTTGGTAATTTTCTGATTTCCTATTTTTATGCAACGTACGTTTGGTCCGATTAAACAGAATACTTCGTCTATTGATGCTGATTTACCTGCCGGCAGGCAGGGTTTTGTCAGGCAAGAGGCTGAGCTCGCTAAGAGAGAAGGTATTTTAGAGGAAAGAGAAAGACAAATTAGCGAAAAGCAAAAACTAGTTGATGAAAAATTGGAGCAGTTAGATAAAATACGCAAAGACTTAATTTCAAAACTTGAGAAATCCTCTCAAATGTCAACTGATGAGGCCAAAAAAGTTTTACTGGAAAATGTAGAAAAAGATTTGGCAGCAGAAGTCTCCAGGAGAATTAAGGAAGCTGAAGATGAAATTAAACTTCAATCAGACGAAAAGGCCAAAGAAATTTTGGCAGATGCCATGATTCATGGAGTAACAGATTACATCTCAGAATTTACTACCTCCAGAGTTAAATTAGAAGATGAGGAAATGAAGGGTAGGATTATCGGTAAAGAGGGTAGAAATGTGCGGACTTTTGAACAGGTAACCGGAGTTGATGTGGTAATGGATGATGAAATTCCTGATAGTTTAATCATTTCTTCTTTTGATCCTGTCAGGCGGGAGATTGCCAAAGTAGCTCTGGAGAGATTAATAGAAGATGGAAGAATTCAACCCCAAAGGATTGAGGAAATAGTTGAAAAAACTAAAGAGGATATTGAGAAACTAATGCTACAAGCCGGAGAAAAACTTTGTCATGATGCCAGTGTTTATAATTTACCGGTAGAATTAGTTGCCCTCCTGGGTCGTTTTAAATATAGATATTCTTACGGACAAAATCTAATTCAACATACTTTAGAAGAAACTCAAATAGGTGTAGCTTTAGCAAAGATGATTGGAGCGGATGCCAACGTAGTCAGAGTTGGATGTTTATTACATGACATTGGAAAAATTGTGACTGAAGGTGATGAGGGTACACATGTTGAAAAAGGTGTACAAATTGCCCATAAATTTAACATGCCGGAAAAGGTAGTTAATTGTATTGCAGAGCATCATGAAGATAAACCATTTTCATCAATTGAATCAATATTAGTTTGTATTGCCGATTCTATATCGGGTGGAAGACCCGGAGCAAGACACGAAAATGTTCAGGATTATATCAAAAGGATGGGAGATTTGGAGAAAATTGCCACTTCTTTTGAGGGTGTAGATAAGGCTTTTGCCTTGCAAGCTGGACGGGAAGTAAGAGTCATAGTGGTGCCGGAAAGAATTTCAGACGATGAATTACCAAAATTGGTACATGATATTGCATCAAGAATATCCAAAGAAGTGGTAGTGCCGGGTGCAATTAAAGTGACAGCCGTCAGAGAAACCAGAGCCTCAGAGTCTACAATGACTGTACCTTCTTAAAAAGGATCTTGCTAAAAAGATAATCTTTTGTTAATCTAGTGCCATGACCAAAAACCAACTGATAGAAAAAGTTGCTAGAAAAGCTAATTTAACCAAAAGAGCTGCTGCCGATGCGGTTAATCAAACGTTTAATCTGATTAAAGACGGACTGGTTAAAGGCGAAAAAGTAGTCATAACCGGTTTTGGCACTTTTCTAATTAGATCCAGGGCTGCCAGGCGGGGCAGGAATCCGCAGACAGGCGAAACTATCCAAATCCCCACCAAAAAACTGCCGGGTTTCACTGCTGGTAAAACCATTAAAAGATTAATCAAGTAACCCCATTCTCTATATTCTTCAGCTGGCATCTGACGATATTAAAAAGGATTTTTTGAGAGATTAAAAACAAAAAATAATTTTATAAACTCCCGCGGCAGGTGAATGGCTGTTAGAAATGGAAAAATTAAGATAAAGCTTAATAACATTAAGGCCAGTAAAATATAAACGTATTTTCGCCTTTTAGGATTTTTCAATTCTATCCCTAATTGATATGCCAAAGAAAGCGACAGAAAAGGCACTGAGGGGCTGAAATGGTAAAGAAACATTATCCGGGGGGAAAAAGCCCAAGGCGCCCAGAATACCAAAAAACCCAAAACTATAAATATTAAGCTGAAAGACCCTCTTTTAAATGCTTCCCATGCAGTTAGAATAATAGAGGCAGTCCCAAGCCAAAATACTACCGGGTTACCGGAGGCAAAAATATTAGCCATAGTGTTATTTCGGTAATCCACAAAATACCAAACCGGATAAAGATTAAGCGGCCAAGACCACCAAGGCGAAGAATAAGGGTGAGTGGCCTTGAGGTTAGTATGATACCACCACATTTGTTGTTGCAGCTGTATAAATTGTGTTGGAGTATGGCCTAGTAAAAAAAACGGCAGATAACTTATCAAATAAATGAGTGGAGGAAAGATAATGAAATATATAATAGAGCGATATTGTTTGCTTTGAAGCAGTAACGGAATAAAGATTAGGTAAGCGTATATTACTGCCCATTTGGATGATAAAGCTAGTCCCAGTAGGATAGCGGAAAGGGTAAATCGTTTGTTAAGCAATAATAACAAGCTGATTAAAAAAAAGGTTATGTAATAGATATCATTCATCCCTGTTCTTGATTGGACAAAATTTAGTCCGTCTATGGAAAAAACAAAAGCGGCAATTAGGCTGGCTGGCTGATTGTTAAGCAATTTAAGGCCTAGAAGATATACCAGATAGACTGATAGTACATTAAGCAGTACTCCCGGCAATCTGAAGGTCCACGCATCCTGGGAATGTAGCAAAAACATGGAAGCGGCCATAATTTCTTTAGCCAGGGGTGGGTGTGTCCACTCATACGCTACACCCTGAGGCGGTGTAGTCCACCATTCCCAAGCCTCTTTATGATTTGCCAAAAATTCTTTGGCGGTAAAGCCATGATAAACTTCATCGAATACATATTTATTGGGATAATCCAGCCTATATAAACGGAGAAAAGCTGATAGCAGGATGATTAATATCAGCCAATATTTTGGTCTAACCTGTTTTAGAAATTCTGGCACCATATTTAATTATAGTAGCACTAATTAAAATAAAGATGATTATAGATGTTAATGACAATTCTTTGCTGTGGGTATCTAAGAAATTATAGATAACTGGGTTATAAAGTATTTTCGGTAATTTTAAATAAATTTCATTGTAATAAACATAAACATAATACAAGTTTAGGAAATGCAAAAAACTCAACATTCCGGTTAACACCAATAGTAACTTAGACTTTAACATAGCTGTTGTTAAAACCAGGAATATGATGGCAGGGTAAAGATACCTTTCGTGGACTCTTGTCGGAAGAAAGAAAAATCCGAGAGTTGCCAAAGTTGCAATGGTATAAATAGATAATTTTTTTCTAAAATAGAAATAAACAATTACCATCCAATATCCTGCTAATAAAATATATCCCCAAGTTTGGTAAGATAGATTATTCCAAATTTGATTATCATTTATCCAAAAACCTGCTACTCCCCATAGGTTGTAGGCGTTAATAGAATTATATGGATACTCATTAGCAGTATTTATAATTTGTTGGGCTAAATTTGCTAATGTTTGGTTTGGAAAAAAGGGAAAAGCTATAATAAAAATTATTAACAATCCAGGCATCGTGAGTTTGAATAAGTGCAATGCTTTAAAATGATTAATTAGAAAAATTGCAAATAATGGCAATAAGGCCAATGTCTGAGGTTTTACTAGTAAAGCCAATCCAAAGAAAATTGAACTGATAATTAGATTTTTATTCTTTAAATGAATAATAGCACTTAACATAAGCAAGGCTGAAATGCTATCAATTTGTCCCCAGACAGCACTATTAAAAATCAAAGCTGGAGTGAGCAAAATAAATGCAGAAGCAAGTAAAGCTAGTTTTTCTGAAACATATTTTTTAGATTCTTTATATAAAATTAGTCCTATGACTAATTCGGATACTATTGCCGGTATTTTAAGCAGTAGATAAAAGTAGGAATCTGTTACCCGTAACAGATTTTTGAGGAATCCGAGCACGCTGAGGATATATAAGTAGCCCGGCGTATAGTCAGAGAAAATATCCTTACTATAGAAATGGCTAAAGTCGAAATGACTAAGTCTTGTTGCCCAGGCAAACCAGTCATTAACATCAATATTAAAACCCGGTAAAGGGAGAAACAGCAATCTTATCGCTAAACCAAGCAGGATTAGGATTGATACTATCCGGTTATTATTCATTTGTTTAAGTTAAATTTTGGCATAGATCGAGTTTGTCCCATCGTCGTATATTTTTTTGAAATTTATCTTAATGTAATTTAATACTTCTTGGTTAAGATAAGAAGACGCAAATGGTTCGATCAGAATGCTGTTTGAGTTCTGAATAATTCTAAAGTAATCTTTTTCCTTAAGATTTTTACCAGTCACTCTAAAATATCTCATGTCCGCAACATTGTAGTGAAAAGTTAAATCTTTTTTTGCATATAATCCGTAGATCGGTTCAAAGGTAAATAGTGGTTGGGGTGTTCTGGTTAATCTAGTGACCATAGAGAAGAAACCAGGAACTCTTTCGTCTATAAGTTGGGTTTTAAGATAAGCATAAGAGGTTTGGTAGATAATCAGTATTATAAACGATGCGGAAATAACTTTAGTAATAATAATCTTATTCAAGTAACTTATTAGTATTCCACAGCTTACAGATAATCCAACTGCAAGAATTGTTAGATAATGAGGATAATAAGAGCGGCCCAGAAAGATTATTGTCAGTAAAGAAAAAATATTGAAAAGACCAAACAAGCCAATCTTTTTGTTAATAAAAAGTGAGCCGAGTAATCCGAATATCAATATGGGCCAATTATAATTTAGAGTGTAAAGCTTGACCCACTCTATCCGGATAGCAAATGGTAAGAATGGTCTTTGTAGCTGATAACCGATTAAATTATCATATCCGTGGGGTATTAAAAGCATTCCTAGGTATGTCAATGTACTTATTAGGCTGAATGCCAGAACAAAGGGTGAGAATTCTGTTATAATTTGTGATATTTTCTTCTTTTCGATTAAGTATTGACTGAGCAGTAAAGATATTATTAAGCTTAGCGCTATAAAAATGTTGGAGATTAAACTAATTGCAAACAATCCGAGTAATAATCCAGCGAGTATTTTGCTTCTTTTTATAACAATTAAAAGGATACTAAATGCTAAAAAAGGAAGCGATGCTTGTCTGTAGGCAAAAGAATGCATATCCCACTGGACGAGCTCACTAAAAGTAGAAAAGAATAGAATGCTTAAAGTTGCTGCTAAATTATCCTTGGTGAAATACCGGACTATAAAAAATATAGGGAAAATAGCGCTAAAAACCCACAAAGTATAAAGGAAGCGGAATAATTCCATATTATACCCGGTTATTAGTTGTATTGCGCCTACTATATAGAGTAAAAATGGAGGTTGCGCTAAAAAGAAATCTTTAAATGGAATCAATCCTTGAATTAGTAATTTAGCAGAATATAGGTAGACTCCTTCGTCGGTGAAGACATCAACTATTTTTCCTAAGTTATAATTTTGTATGGCTATATTAGTTAAATATAGTATGGCAGCGATTAAAAAGCTTTTGTTTATTTTAGTAGACATGAATTGTTCTTCTCTTATTGAAAAATTAGCCAAACTGTGCCTAAACTAGTTACAATAATTGATAATGCAGTTAGTAATAGGATAATAAAAATAGGAACCCCAGAGACTACTTCTGCTATAAGGAGCAACATTAAAGGTATAACATCCAATAGATAGCGATATCCTAATTGGATCCATCCAGTGCTAAAGTAGTTTAATAAAAAGGTAATACTTCCAAATATGCCAATCAGACAAAAAATATTTAGTATTTTACATAATTTTTCTTTCCAAAATTGTTTCTTAATTAATAAAAAAAGTAAAAGAAATAGGCTAGAAGTAAAAAAAATACTATTACCATCTTGATCAAATTTGAAAAAAGGGAATTTATCTGTTGGTTGAGCAAAATTTAGAAACATATATTTAAAGTTTTTGGGAATATAAATAGGATTTATTGTCCCATAGGAAGCCTTATCAGCAGCGAACTTTAAGGCAACTTGATGTATTGAGTGGCCTGTTTCAAATATAGAACCAAATCGCAGAAAATTATATAAAAAGTTTGCTGATAAAAATATAAATAAAATCAAGGAAAATAACACCAGGTGTTTTAGATTGAATCGCTTATATACTATTAAGATGATAAATAAAGGTAAATAGAAGATGAAAGTATTTCGGCCAAAGGCTGCTAAATTAAAAAAAATTGAAGATAAAAGTAGGTTAGATAGATTTTGGTAAGTGAGATACCGGAGTAGAAAAAAAATTGCTACAAATGCATACATTGTTGAAAAAATCTGCGAAGTAAACCATATGCCGCCATTAACAGATAGATAATAGTGAACTGTTCCGAAAGCAAAGAATAAACAGATTAAAATCTTTTTAATCTCAGAAAGGCGGGAAATGTTTAATTTATTTAGTTCATTTAATATTAAATAAACAAAGAAAACGCTTAAAAAACCCGCTGCTGAGGTATATAAGGCATCGCTCAAATTAACTCCAAAAAGTGCAACTAGAGGTAGAATAAATAGCACTGGAGTTGGACCCCAATACACATACTTTTTGTCGTGCCAAATACTCAAATCACTTGTCCAAGTAGGATTAACTAAATAAAGCCGACCCATTAAAAAAGAATACGATAGGTGACTGAAATAATTTGCTGAATGAGTAGGAAAAATAAATTTAAACCTTCCAGCCGTAAATATGTAGATAAATAGAATTAGGGAAAAGATAGAAAATACTATTGCAATGTTATTTTTCCCTGGAACTGTATTCATCCTGGATATTTTTATATACTATCATTTCCGTAACTATGAATAAAATATTAGTTATTTTAGGTCCTACTTCCACAGGTAAAACAGATTTAGCCCTTACTCTGGCCAAGAAATTCCATGGAGAAATAGTTTCTGCTGATTCAAGGCAGGTTTATGTAGGTTTAGATATAGGGACTGGAAAAATGCCAGGTATAAACTTAAAAGTCAAACTCCCCTTCGGGGGCCCGAAGTCAAAAGTAAGAAAAGGGAAAGGGTTTTGGGAGATCGATGGAGTGAAGATCTGGATGTATGATATAGCAAATCCCAAAAGACAATATAATACTGCCCGTTTTGTCAAAGATGCTACGAAAATAATAAGGGATATTCAAAACAGGGGTAAATTGCCTATACTGGTTGGAGGCACAGGCCTTTATATCAAAGCAATAACAGAAGGACTCTCTAATTTAACAATTCCTGTTGACAGAACATTAAGAAAAAATTTAGAAAAATTGTCTTTAGATAAACTACAGAAAAAACTTCAGGAAGCTTCCTCCCTAAAATGGGAAAAAATGAATAATTCAGATAAAAAGAATCCCAGGCGGTTAATTCGGGCAATTGAACTATCCATCATGTCATTGCGAGAAGCGAAGCCACGATTCATGAAACTGAACAATAACATATTAAAAATTGGTTTAACTGCTCCCAGAGAAATTCTCTATCAAAGAATAGATGAAAGAGTGGCGAGTAGATTAAATCAGGGTATGATTGAAGAGGCGGTTAGATTACACAAAACAGGTTTAAGCCTAAGAAGGATGCGGCAGCTAGGTTTAGAATACGGAGTTTTGGCAGATTTCTTATCAGGTAAAATAAAAAAAGAGAATCTAAGTATTGTTTTACAAGGTAAAATACATGGGTATGCCAGACGTCAATTAACATGGTTTAAAAAGGAGAGGGAAGTTAACTGGTTTGATATAACAACTTCTGATTATCTGCAAAGAATAGAAAATAGTCTTTTGGCCTGGTATAATGAATACTTGGTTCTTGGAAAATTTATTTAATATTATGTCGCGCAAAATTGATATCTCACATAAAACAATTTTATTTACTACCATATTTATCTTAGCTTTATGGTTACTCTATTTAATCCGTGATTTATTAATAATTATTTTTGTAGGCATAATTTTAATGTCTGCATTAACCCCGATGGTGAGTTTATTTGTTAGATTTAAGATACCAAAGAGTTTAGGCATTGCCATAACCTACATTATTATAATAGCTATTGTGGTGGGAGTATTAATAAGTATATTGCCTCCTTTGATAGAACAAAGCAGTAAACTGCTTGTCACCCTGCCTCCTTTAACGGCGCAATTTTTTAATATTACAAACATCGATAGATCGGTTTTTCAGTCAGAATTGACCAATTTCTCGCGGAATATCTTTTCTATAACCATTACTGTATTCGATAATTTTTTAACTATCATCTTTACCCTTGTTTTAACCTTTTATCTTCTTTTGGAAAGGGACAATTTGGAAAATAGAATATCCGCCTTGTTTGTTGGCAGGGAAGAGAGGATAAGGAATTTGATTGTTCATATTCAGGATAAATTAGGTGCTTGGTTACGCGGCCAGTTGCTGCTTAGCTTAATTATTGGAGTATTGACTTATGTTGGACTGACGATCTTGAATATTCCATATGCGTTGCCTTTGGCTTTGATTGCAGGGGTTTTAGAGATAATTCCGGTAATTGGGCCTATCATATCAGCTGTGCCGGCTATACTGATTGCTTTAACGATTTCGCCTATTTTAAGTTTAGGAGTTGCAGCTATGTTTTTTGTGATCCAGCAGATGGAAAACAATCTGATTGTTCCACAGGTAATGAAGCGGGCAGTAGGGCTTGATCCTCTGATAGTAATCTTGGCTATTGCCATTGGTTCGAGACTTTTAGGTTTCTCCGGAGCATTACTGGCGGTTCCTTTTGCCGTAGTTCTACAGATTATAGCAGCCGAGTTAATTGAAGAAAAAAATAATGCCTAGGAAAATAGTAAGCCAGATTTTGTTTCAAGATGATAATTTATCTGATGCTCCTGACTTCGACAGATGGACGAGCAGTCCTGTCGGTTCTAGGATTGCAGCGGGGAGGATTGCCCGTTTCACCCGAGCTTGACCTCGGTTCGTCACTGTTGCTCTAACTGGATCTTGCGATCCCCCGCTTACGCGGGGCACCCTGCTCTATGCTGTCTGGACTTTCCTCCCGCCAGCAACTGCGTAGCTGTTGGCGGGTAATCATCCTTTTTCCTAGGCTTATACATTATACTCCAGAACTTTTTGTTTGACAATTTTGCATCTTTGGCTATATTAGGTATATAGTGAATTTGATGCTGGCAAAAATTTTAACTGGTGCAAACATCGGTATAGATTGTGTACCGGTGACGATAGAGGTTGATATTGCATCATCAGGTTTACCTTCCTTTACCATAGTTGGATTGGCTGATCGGGCTGTTGAAGAGAGTAAAGACAGAGTCCGTTCTGCTATCAGAAATTGCGGTGCAACATTTCCTTCCAGAAAAATAACGGTTAATCTGGCTCCTGCTGATTTGCCTAAAGAAGGGCCTGCTTATGATTTGCCAATAGCCTTGGGAATACTACTGGCCAGCGGACAAATACCGCAAAATATAGTGGTAAATAGTGAAAATAGTCTGGTCTATGGAGAGCTGTCGTTAGACGGAAAGTTAAGAAGAACAAATGGAATTCTGTCTTTGGCAATTTTGGCAAAAAAGGAGAGTTTAAAAAGAATCATTATTCCGCAAAATAATGCTGCCGAGGCTAGTATTATAGACGGATTAGAAATTTTGGCAGTAGATTCTTTAAAAGATTTAATGAAATTTTTATTAGGCCAGACAGAGATAAAACCTGTCCGCAAAAAAGATATCAATCTGGCGGAGGATTTAGCATATGAATATGATTTTTCCCAAATCAAAGGTCAGGAACAGGCAAAAAGAGCTTTAGAGATTGCAGCAGCCGGGGCTCACAACATTTTGCTGAAAGGTCCGCCGGGGGCAGGTAAAACAATGCTCGCCAGAAGTTTTCCTTCTATTTTACCTCCCTTAACCTTAGACGAAGCAATCGATGTAACAAAAATTTATTCTGTTGCGGGTTTGTTGGAGTCAGGTAAAGCGCTGGTTATTCAAAGACCTTTTAGATCTCCTCATCACAGCGCCTCTGCGGTGGGACTTTTGGGAGGAGGTAATACTATCAGACCTGGAGAGATATCTTTGTCTCATCGGGGAGTATTATTTTTGGATGAGTTGCCGGAGTTCCCCAGGTACGTTTTGGAATCTTTAAGACAGCCTTTGGAGGATCGTAAGATTACCGTTTCCAGAGCATCAGGAACTTTAACCTTCCCTGCTCAATTTATTCTCTTGGCAGCGCAAAATCCCTGTCCTTGCGGATTTTTAGGAGATAAGAAACGTAACTGCAGTTGTATGCCTGGTCAGATCGCCAAATATAGAAGAAAAATTTCAGGACCGCTTTTGGACAGGATTGATATTTATCTGGAAGTGCCGGCAGTGGAAATTGAAAAGTTGTCTTTGGAGATAAGTTCAGAAGATTCAAAAACTATCAGAAAGAGAGTAATTAAGGCTAGGGAACTTCAAAAGAACAGATTTAATGGCCGGATTCTAACCAATACGGAAATGAGTAATGCGGATATTAAGCAATTCTGCAGTGTGACCGAGGAAGGCTTGGAACTGTTAAAGATGGCAATATCTTCTCTGAATTTGTCGGCCAGAGGTTATCATCGTGTGCTGAAATTGGCCAGAACAATTGCAGATCTGGCAGAATCCGAGAATATTCTGATAGAACATATAGCTGAAGGATTGCAGTACAGGGCAAGGGAAGAATCTTAAAAAAATCCCCCGATATTCGGGGGATTTTTTTTAACCGCCAATTTTAAACATAGAAGTTCCACAAACTGGACAGGTTCCTTTTGAAGCTTTTTTGCCGTTTTTCATGGTGACCTCTTGTACATTCTGAGCATCTCTTTTAGTGCGGCATTTGACGCAATACATTTGCATTTTTTAAATTCACCTCCTCTCAAAATAGATAATGAACAGTATTATTTGAGTTCCGATCGCCAGTACAGATAAGGCAAATATTTTTCTTAAATCATGATAGAGGAACGCGGTATCAGATTGGACTTTCCCAGAAGAACTCGGAGTATCGGAGTATCGGAGTATCGGACTCTCTGAGTTGTCTGGTTGCCTGAGTTTTTCTGAGTTTTCCGAATTCTTGCCATACACCTGCTGGCGAAGAATCTTTAATCTTTTTTCCAAGTCCGACTGTTTGCTGTTTATCTGGATAGGCATATTCCGTTACGCACAATTGAGCCTAGCATGTTGGACAGAACCTGTCAAGCACCAGTTGAGGCTAGAACTATGGGTTCATATTTTATCATTGACATTTTTAGGAAATCTACGTATAGTTAAAGAGTAACTTATGTATCCGGATTGGGCGTGGCTGCTGATCTTGGCAGTTTTTGTTTGGCTTGCAATTTTAACTTTATCGGTCTGGCAGCAGAATAAGTTTTTAAAATTGCTTTTTCCGAAAAGCGGCGTAAGAGATATCAGGAAAAAATTTGGGGAAACTGTAGCTGGAGTAGTTGAGCTGAAGGAAGATTTGAATAAACTGGCGAATAAATTATCAGAGGTTGAACGCTCAGGCTATCGGCATATTCAAAAAATGCAGCTTAGTCGCTATAATCCTTATGACGATACAGGAGGGAATCAAAGTTTTACTTTAGCGCTGCTTGATAACGGCGGTAGCGGAATTGTGGTAACCAGCTTGCATGCCAGATCCGGAACCAGAGTGTTTGCCAAGGATGTAATCGGAGGAAAAATGGGAAAATATCAGTTTTCTAAAGAAGAGGAAGAAATGATCAAAAAGGCGATGACATGAATAAAATAATAGAAGTATTTGAGAGTTTAACAAATTTACAAAAGGTTTTAAGTTTGATAATTTTGGCAACATTCTTTTATGCGGCTTCAACGTCCGTCTCTTTTTCATTATTTAGTAATTTATTAACCAAATCACTTGATAGTGGCGATGTTCAATCCTCAATCCCGAATCCTGTCAAAGCCTTAGTTGAAGATCCTTCCGAGCCAAAAACAGAAAGCTGTCCGTTAAACGGCAGTATGCATACTAAAAAAGCCAAAGATTTTTGGGAACAAAGAAGACCATTGGCGGTCATGATCGAGAATCATGCAGAAGCCAGGCCTCAATCCGGTTTGTCCGGTGCGGATATAGTTTATGAAGCTGTAGCTGAAGGAGGGATTACCAGATTTATGGCTGTTTATTATTGTAACCTATCAGATGTTCAGATTGGGCCTGTTAGATCTGCGAGAACCTATTATTTAGACTGGTTAAGCGAGTATGATGCGCTGTATACCCATGTAGGTGGCGCCAATACTCCCGGTCCTGCCGATGCCTTAGGTCAAATTATCAAGTATGAGGTTAAGGATTTAAACCAATTTAGCATTGGTTTCCCTGTCTTTTGGAGGGATTATCAAAGATTAGGTCGCCCGGTTGCCACAGAACATACTATGTATTCTACAACCCAAAAGCTTTGGCAAACAGGAGCTAAAAGAGGATGGACTGCCACTGATTCAGCCGGAATAAGATGGGATGAAAACTTTACCCCCTGGAAGTTTAAGGAGACTTCTGAAACAGGGGGGCAGGTTTCAAAAATTACAGTAAACTTTTGGGAAAGCCAATCTAACTATCAGGTGGTTTGGGATTATGATGTTGCCTCCGATAGCTATAAAAGGAATAATGGGGGATCATCTCATATGGATTTGAATAATAATACCCAGCTTGCTGCTAAAGCAGTGGTTGTGCAGTTTGCAAGGGAATCAAATGCTAATGACGGCTATCCAGGGAATGTCCATTTACTATACAAAACAACAGGCTCAGGTAAAGCGCTCATTTTCCAAAACAGGACTGTAACAGAAGGCAAATGGAATAAAGCTTTAAGGACTACCCGCACTAAATACACTGACTCAAACGGTACGGAGATCGAATTTAATCCAGGGCAAATTTGGATTCAAACTGTCCCGGAGGGATCCAAAGTTAACTACTAAATTAAATTGCCTGCCTGAAAGGAGGTGGCAGTGTTAGAAGAACTTTTTGTTTCTAGGGTCCGGGTAAAAATACTACAGCTTTTTTTATCGTCCCCTCAGGATACTCTTTTCCATGTTCGTGAAATAGTCAGAAGAGTCTCGGAGGAAATTAATGCGGTCAGACGCGAGCTAGCCAGGATGGAGAAGTATGGTTTGATGGTATCGGAGTGGAGGGCAAACAGAAGACTTTACCGGTTCAGAAGAGATTATATTTTTTATAAAGAATTACTCTCTCTGGTTGCAAAAACTTCCGGATTGGGCGGTAATTTAATAAGAAATAAAGTTAAACTTGGTAAAATAAAATTTGCTTTTGTTTCGACGAAATTCATAAAAAGTTTGCCGTCAAGGACAGAGGATGTGGATATTCTGGTAGTTGGTAATATTGTCTTGCCTCAGTTGCAGGCAATTATTGCCGATGAACAGGCTAAAAAAGAATCGGAAATAAATTATTCATTTATGGACGAGGTTGAATTTAAATTCAGAGTTAAACGCCGGGATCCGTTTATTTTAAGAGTGTTAACTCAGCCTAAAGTCATGCTTTTGGGAGATGAAGATGAGTTACTGGAAGGGGTAATTGTATAGTACATGAGGTCTTCATATACTTTGTGGATTATTATAATTCTGGTCATCTTTTCTCTGATTATTGATCTGCCCAAGCCTGTTTCAATCAAGGCATTTGGTAAACGTATCCAAATAAACTTTCCCCTTAAACTGGGTCTTGATCTGCAAGGCGGTTCACAGTTGATTCTGCAGGCAGACACCTCAGAAATTGACCCGCAAAGTAAAGATAGCGCTCTAGAGTCTGCAAAAAATGTAATTGAAAGAAGAGTTAATTTATATGGAGTATCAGAGGCTTTAGTGCAAAGTTCCAAAATTGGCGAACAACGGAGAATCCTGGTGGATTTACCAGGATTAAAAGATTCAACTGCCGCAGCCAATATGGTCGGTAAGACTGCGGAACTGGATTTTCGGGAACTAATAAGTTCTTCTTCAGCTGAAGCCACCCCGTCTGCTCTGGATGCAGTTGCCGCATTTAAACCTACCGGACTGACAGGAGCGGATTTGAAAAAAGCCGAAGTTGTATTTGGTCAAGGCCAAAAAAGTTCATCCGGACCGCAAGTCTCATTAGAGTTTACTCCGGAAGGTGCGAAAAAGTTTGCAGAAATCACCAAAAGGAATGTCGGTAAACCCTTGGGGATGTTTTTAGACGGGCAACCTATTAGTTGGCCTCCGCCTGCAGTCCAACAAGAAATCTTAAGCGGAAATGCGGTTATTACCGGGCAATTTACTCTCGAAGAGGCAAAAGAATTGGTTATTCAGTTGAATGCCGGAGCGCTGCCTGTGCCTATAAAGATTCTAGAACAAAGATCTATTGGTCCGACGCTTGGTCGGGAGTCAGTTAATAAAAGTATAATTGCCGGATTAATAGGACTCGGAATAGTAGTTTTGTATATGGCTGTCTATTATGGTATTTTAGGATTAATAGCGGATGTCGCACTGATAATATATACAATTCTGGTATTGGCCATATTTAAAACAGGACTGTTTATTTTACCGCCGATCACTCTGACATTGGCTGGAATTGCCGGGTTTATTCTATCAGTCGGGATGGCTGTGGATGCGAATATATTGATCTTCGAACGGATGAGAGAAGAAATCCGTTGGGGGAAAAGTAAATCCTTAGCTTTGGATTTAGGATTCAAAAGGGCCTGGTCTTCAATTTGGGCATCTAATGTTTCCTCGCTGATAACAGCCTCAATTTTATATGGCATGGGACAATCGATTGTAAGAGGATTTGCTATTACTTTATCAATTGGAGTTTTAATCTCAATGTTCACAGCGATTATTGTGACAAGAACATTGTTACGGATGATTATAAATAGAAATTGATATGGTTAATTTAATGCGGTTTAAAATTTGGTATTTTGTTTTTTCATTACTGATAATATTGCCGGGTTTATATTATTTGTTGACCTCCGGACTAAGACTAGGAATAGATTTTACCGGAGGGGTTTTGCTTGAATACAAATTTGAAAAAAATATTAATATAAATGAGCTAAAACAAACTTTTATTCAAGATGGGGTTGAAGTCGGCCAGATATCTTCGGCCGGAAGCAATATTTATATTATTAGAACTAAACCGCTTGAACAGGACAAAATAAATAAAATAAAAACAGATTTGAATAATAATTTCGGTAAGGTAGAAGAGCGTAGGGTTGAAAATGTAGGCCCGGTAATCGGCAAAGAGTTAAGCCAGAAGGCCTTGATTGCAATATTTTTGGCCTCTTTGATGATAGTTTTATATATTGCCTATTCTTTCCGGAGGATTCCCAAACCCGCTTCTTCTTGGAGATTTGGTATAGCAGCAGTAGTCGCTTTGATCCATGATGTATTAGTGGTGGTTGGAGCATTTGCTATTTTAGGAAAATTCATAAATGTGGAAGTAGATACCTTATTTATCACAGCACTCCTGACAATTATTGGTTTCTCCGTTCATGATACGATAGTGGTGTTTGACAGAATCCGGGAAAATTTACTAAAAAATATTGGCAAAAAATTTATTGATGTTGCTAATTTATCAGTAATACAAACTTTAGGCAGGTCGCTAAATACTACCCTGACTGTTGTTTTTGTTTTAATTGCATTGTTACTATTTGGAGGAGAGACAATTAAATGGTTTGTAGTGGCGCTTTTGGCGGGTATTATTTCAGGAACGTATTCCTCAATTTTTAATGCCACAGCCCTTCTTGTTTGGTGGGAAGAAAAATTAGGCCATTAATTGGATAGATTTTCAATTCTGTTTAAAAGATATTCTCTGTTATTTTTAGAGGAATCTTCCAGAACTTCTTCAAAAAGCTTTTGCAAAACTTCCCCTACTTTGGGTCCGGGTTTTATATTTAATGTTTTCATCACATCTTTGCCGTTAACTTTTAGATCAGCAATAGAAAAAGGTTTTTGTAGAACTTGATTAATTCTTTCTCTAAACTTTTCCATTCTCCAAGAAACAGCTTTTTGTGTTCCTCCCCCTAATCTATCGCCAATTCTGACAGCCATCATATCATCGATATTCTCCAAACCCACATTTTTGACAAATCTTCTGATAGCAGCATCTGTTTGTTTTTCATCAACAGTGAATAAATGCCAACGAACTAATCTATATAATTTATCGGTTTGTTTCCTGGATAAATTAAACCTTTTGGCAATTTTTAAAACAATATTGCCTCCTACTACATCATGATTATAAAAAGTGACATTAGCATCTTGTCCTACGTTGACAGTATCAGGTTTTCCGATATCATGCAAAAGCGCAGCAAGTTTGACTAAAGAATTGCCGGAGGGGGTAAATTTGAGAGCAAGAAGGGAATGTTCGCCGATATCATAAACTCTGTCATGTTTTGGTCCTTCCTGTTTAATGCCGAAACATTTCTCAAGCTCCGGTAATATAATTTGTAATATCCCCGTTTCCCGAAGTTTCAATACTCCTATATCATTTGAAGATGAAAGTATCTTAAAAAGTTCATCTCTAATTCTTTCATAAGAAATTTCAGAAATTAAATCAGCGTTATTTTTTATAGCTGCAAAGGTTTTTTCTTCAATCTCAAATTTTAACTCTGTTGCAAATCGTATAGCTCTGATCAGTCTTAATGCATCTTCCTGGAAACGTCTGTCCGGATTCCCTACACAACGGATGGTTTTATTCCTGATATCTTCTTGTCCATGGAAAGGGTCTATAAGGGTTAAGTCTTCACCCTTCACGTTTAACGCTTTACCCTTGCCTAAGGCTATGGCATTAACTGTAAAATCACGCCTGGCTAAATCTTCCTCAATTTTCTCAGTCCAGCCGACTTCGACGGGGCGCCGATGGTCTTTATAAATGCCTTCCTTGCGCATAGTTGTAATTTCATATGGGCTATTTACCTCTTGAAACGGGATGCCCACAGTCCCGAATTTGTTATCATAAAAGCCCTCGGGGAATATTCTTAAAATCTCTTCAGGTTTTGCGTCTGTGGTAAAATCCCAGTCGGAAACTGCCTTGTCCATTAAAAGATTACGGACTGCCCCGCCAACTATATAAATTTGGAAGTTATGATCTCTAAATTTATTCATAATATTTTTGACCTCATTAGGTAGTGTATAATTCATAAAGTAATTGTACTACACCTCCGGAGATGAAATAACATGCAATGGAAAGTATCTCACAAAAAATCGAAAGACATAATTGAGCAGTTATTGGCTAATAGAGATATTAAATTCCCAAAAGAACGAGAGTTATTTTTTCACCCTAAAATTTCAGATTTTGAAAACGATTTGCAAATTGCCGGAATTGACAAAGCCATAAATAGGATTTTAAAAGCAATAGAAAAAAATGAGTTAATTGTAGTGTTTGGGGATTATGATGCTGATGGGATTTGCGCCTCAGCTATACTGTATAAAGCATTAACTTCTTTGGGAGCTAAAGTTTTACCGTATATTCCTCATCGGGAAAAAGAAGGTTACGGATTATCAAGATTAGGTTTGGAATTTGCCAAAGATTCAGGAGCAACGGCGGTAATTACTGTTGATAATGGCATTGTGGCATATGATGCGGCAAAATTAGCAAAGGAGTTGGGGTTGGATTTAATTATCACCGATCATCATCTGTCTCAAGAAAAGTTACCGGAAGCTTTTGCTGTTATTCATTCTATAAAAATGTGCGGTGCGGCAGTAGCTTGGTGTTTAATAAAAAATTCTGTCCCTCAAAGTTTGTCTCAAGAATTATTGCAGTTTGTGGCAATTGCTACGGTTTGTGATATGCTGCCCTTAATTGGTTTGGGCAGGGCGTTTGTCTTTGAAGGACTAAGGATTTTAAACCGTACTGAAAATTTGGGATTACTGGCATTAATTAATGTATCGGGTATTAATTTTGGGGAAATTGGTTCGTATGAGATAGGTCATGTTTTAGGACCCAGGTTGAATGCTATTGGCAGATTGGAACATGCGATAGATGCTCTTAGGTTGTTATGTACCAAAGATCCGGTTAAGGCAAAAAAATTAGCCAAACTTTTATGTGAAGTAAATACTACCCGTCAGCAAATGACAATGCTGGCTTTAGATCAGGCTAAGGCTTTAGTAGTAAGAGAAAATAAAATCCACATTTTACATAGTAAAGAGTGGTCCGCAGGGATAATTGGATTGATAGCAGGCAGATTATCGGATGAGTACTACCGTCCTACCATCGCAATTTCTCAAGGAGAGGTAGTTTCTAAAGGTTCTGCCAGATCTATTGACGGGATAAATATAGTTGAGGTGATAAGGTCCTGTTCCGATATCTTGATTGATGTGGGAGGTCACCCGGGAGCTGCCGGGTTTTCTATTAAAACTGAGCATATTGAGATATTTAAAAAAAGACTTGATGGATATATTAAAGATTTACCTGTTCAATCTGAAAAAGTTTTAGCAATAGAAGCAGAAGTTGAGGTTAAACAGCTAACCAGGAAACTCGTAAATGATTTGCAAAAGCTTGAACCATTTGGTTTTGGTAATCCCAGACCCACTTTTGCAATTAGAAACACTCAAATTTCTGATATCAGAACAGTAGGAAATGGAAAGCATCTAAAATTTAAGACGGCTGATATTGATGCTATTGCTTTTGGGATGGGGGAATTTGTTAATTTGTTACAAAATGGCCAATTTGTTGATTTGGCCTTTATCCTGGAGCTGGATACATATAACGGATTTGAAAGAATCCAGCTTAAGATAAAAGATATTAAAGTTGCTGTATGAATGATATCTATTTAGGCATAAACTGGAACTGTATATCTTTTAGGTTGTACCATTCGAGCACAAGTTAATAATAGATCCTTAGTTTCTTCCCAGCCGAGACAAGCATCGGTGATTGAGACACCATACTTCAGTGGTTGACCTGGGGTTAGATCTTGTCGACCTGGATGTAAATTACTTTCGAGCATCAGTCCCATAACTTGACGTTGTCCTCGTTGAATTTGTTCCAGAACATTCATAACAACATCTGCTTGTCGTCTATGATCTTTTTCTGAGTTACCGTGCGAACAGTCAATCATTATAGGTCGGTTGACTTCGGTACATAAATTACGTTTTTGGATTAAGCTGATAGCATGGTTTATAGATGCTTTATCATAGTTGGGGCCTTTGTTGCCTCCTCTCAAAACTAGATGGGTATCTGGATTACCATTTGTTGTTACTGCAGATATATTACCCCGTTCATCAATACCAAAGAATGTGTGTCCGCTGGCAGCGGTTGTCATGGCATCAACTGCTATTTTGCTATCACCTTCTGTAGAGTTTTTGAATCCAATTGGCATTGATAATCCACTAGCCAGTTGTCGGTGGACTTGGCTTTCAGTCGTTCTGGCGCCAATAGCTCCCCAGGACACCAAGTCTGCATAGTATTGCGCGGTAATGGGATCCAGAAATTCCACTGCACAAGATAGGCCTGACTTGTTGATATCAGCTAATAACTGACGTGTTACTGCCAATCCGGCACTTGCATCAGAAGATCCATCTAAATAAGGGTCGTAAGCTAATCCTTTCCATCCAATGGTCGTCCGTGGTTTTTCCGGGTATGTTCTCATGACAATTAATAACTCATCGGCCAGATTAGCCTTTAGGTTAAGTAACCTTCCGGCATATTCAGCGGCTGCCTCTGTATCATGTATTGAGCATGGTCCCACGATCATTAACAATCTTCTAGCATCCCGTCCATGTAATATATCCCGGACTTCCTGTCGAGTTCCTATAATAAAGTCTATACTACGATTGACAATTTTCCGCTTTAATTCAACAGGGGGCCTAATTGGTTCGTATGAAGCTATATGTGTATCATCTATAGGTTGTGTATCAATCTCTCTTATCATTTTTCTTTCTATTTCTCCATTAAAAAACCTCCCAGGTGGGAGGCTTTAAACTTTATAACCTTTAATGGTTTAAGTTACTTTAGGCCTCCCTCCTTGCGGAAGGTAAAGCTAAAATAATTAAACCAAACCTGATTAATATTCATATTAATAACTCATGTTACGCAATTACCCTTGTCATTCCCATGAAAATGGGAATCTATACAAATAAAAAACATGGATTCCCGCCTACGCAGGAATGACACTGCGTAAGGTGAGTTAATAATTTAATATTATCAACTTTTAAAATTTTTGTCAAGTTTTTGTACAGCCCTATCAAAAATCTCCCTTAGCCTTCGTGCTTTTTGAAGATATGGTAACATCTCTGGTGTAACATCTCCGTTGTTAGCTTGTTCTAGGGCACGGGCCATCAGATCCGGTCTAAGAGGACCTAGTGCGTAAGTTTCAGTAGGCTTTAATTCACCTGCAACCTTTGCCATTCCACTGTATACTCGAAAAAGTCCGTCGCCAACTCTTACCATATCTGGTTCTACCCTATCCGGTTCTACTTTGTGTTCCTTTTTTCTTTCCATTTTATATCTCCTCCCTTCTTTGTAAGGATTATCAGCTCTAGCTACCGCTTCGGTTGCAGTTGGATCAAACCAGTATTCGCTTCTTCCCAGATGGTATTCTGCCATAAAAAAACCTCCCTTTTAGGGAGGCCTCCAAAGTTGTTAGATTATTTTTAAATCTAACAGGTCCTCCCTCTGGTGAGGTCAATAATAATTTCTATAATTGAAATATTAAAATTACTTTTCATATTTCTAAAGTATTTAAAATATACCATACTATAATACTAATTATCAAGTAGGCTATCTACCGTTTAGGTGACTTGGATTGAAAGCCTTTCAACTCTCCCAACAAACCCCTTTTTTGGAATTTAAGTTCTGCGCGTGAGATATTTCTTGTGATGTAATGTTGTCTCAGTTCAGCAAGTTTAACCTCTACACTGGTGTAGCTCTTGTTACGGGTGCGTTTTCTCCGGTCGGATCTTCAAATTGTCTTGCAACAGCACTTTCCCTCATTATTTTCCTTTAAAAACATCACGAGTCCCGAAAACTATTTCGCCTCGTCTAATATCGGTAGTGGCAATTTGTGCAACAGGTTCATTATCCCCATTACCGATACTATCATATGCGCCACCATAATCAGTTGTTGGTGACCATCTTAAGTCTACTGATGTAGGACCGATTTCTTTTCGATCTGCTCTCATATTTTAAACACCTCCTTTCATAAAATTTCCATAAAAAAACCTCCCTTGCGGGAGGCCAATCCTTTTCTGTTTCAGGTATTTTTACCTAAAAAGACCTCCCTAAGATGGCGCTCAAAACGAGCACCTCTAAGATAAGGAGGCTAAGGAAAATTGAAATATTTGAATTAATTACCAATGTTTTTGTCATACAACTCATAGTATCCTAACATGAACTTTCCTTCTTGTCAACAGTCAACTTAAGTTGATATGATGCTTCCAATGGAGCGGACATTAGTTTTAGATTGTATTAAAAAAATAGGTGAGAATGTCAAGATAGAAGGTTTTATACAAATTAAACGTGATCATGGTAAAATCACTTTTTTAGATGTTTCGGACAGAAGCGGGTTGATTCAGGTCGTTGTTGGCGGGGGGAGCGGTAAAGATCTTCGGCCTCAGGATGCAGTTTCCTTAATCGGTAAGGTTAATAAACGCCCCCCAAATTTAGTCAATCCCAAACTTGCTACCGGTGAAATTGAAATTTATACAGAAAAAGTGGAAGTTCTATCTAAGGCAGCAGAACTGCCCTTTGATATGGGCGGTAAAGATCTAACTCTGCAACTTCCCACCCTGTTAGATTATAGATCTTTGACTTTAAGATATCCCAAAGTTAAAGCCATTTTTAAAGTACAGGCTGCTTTAATGGAAGGTTTTAGAAAAGCTGCTAAAGAATTAGACTGTATTGAAATATTTGTTCCCACTATTGCTGCCTCAGCAACAGAAGGGGGAGCCGAAGTTTTTAAAGTTGATTATTATGGCCATAAAGCCTTTATGACCCAAAGTCCGCAACTTTACAAACAGATGCTAGTCCCTGTTTTTGAAAGGGTGTTTACCATTGCCCATGCATACCGCGCTGAGCCTTCTGTCACTACCAGGCACTTGTCTGAATTAACTCAACTTGACTGCGAATTTGGATTTGTTGATTTCAATGATCTTTTGGATCTCTTGGAGCATGTAGCAGTTGAGATGCTTAAGTTTACAGAAACCATCTCCCAAGATTTACTCAAAGAATATGCAATAGAACCAATAGCCTTTGGAAAAATACCAAGACTAACTTTGCGGGAGGCTCAGGAAATAATCTTTAAGGAATTTGGCAGAGATAACAGAAAAGAAAAAGATCTGGCGCCTCAGGACGAAATTGATATCTGCAAGCGGACAAAAGAAAAAAATAAAACGGATTTTGTCACCATCACTCATTTTCCTACAAAAGCCAAGCCATTTTACACAATGCCCGATCCAAAAGATCCCGAGTATAGCTTAAGTTATGATCTTTTATTTAGGGGGGTTGAGATACTGAGCGGTTCACAGAGAATCAATAGTTACGAACAGCTGCTTGAATCTATTCAGACAAGAGGTATGGATACTAGAGATTTTGAGATGTACCTGCAAGCCTTTAAATACGGCATGCCTCCGGAGGGTGGGTTCTCCTTTGGGCTGGAAAGATTAACAATGCATGTATTGAATTTGGCAAATATCAGGGAAGCGAGTTTATACCCAAGGGATATGGAGAGGGTGGATATTAGGTTAGGGAAATGAAGTATTATCTGCTTTCCGCTGCATTGATGTTAACTGCTGTTTTGGTTATTATTACTATTCCGCAAGCTATAAATTTAACAGAAAATACATTTATAAGTTTACAAATTCCTCAAAATAATTCTGCAGTTGCGGGAATCCAAAAATACAATATTTCTCCTGCTTCAAAAAATATTCCTGTCCCAAACTTGTCTGCCCGGGCAATTTTCGTTAAAGATTTAACCAGCGGGTCAATTTTATATCAAAAAGATGCAAATATTCCTTTACCTATTGCTTCTACCACCAAGATTATGACTGCTTTAGTCGCTTCCGAATATTTCAAGCCGAATTCTATTCTAACAGTTAGAGAAGGGGCAGGAATCATCGGCTCAAAAGTAGGACTTATCTTAGGGGAGGATCTTAATTTTCGTTCTCTTTTGTACGGTATGTTATTAAATTCCGGAAATGATGCAGCTTACACTTTGGCAGAAAATTACCCTGGAGGAGTTTTAGGTTTTGTTTCTGCCATGAATAAAAAAGTGACAGAGCTAAATTTGACTAATACCCGTTTTGATAACCCGGCAGGATTTGATAATCCAAAACACTATTCTTCTGCAAAAGACTTAGCTGTGATTACAGAGGAAGCTTTAAAAAATTCTCAACTGGCAAGGATTTTTGCTACCAAAGAAACTAATATTATCTCTTTGGATAAAAAATACAGGCACCAACTGACCAATTTAAATAGATTATTGTCGCAAGTAAAAGGAGTATTGGGAGTAAAAACCGGATTTACCGAAGGAGCAAAAGAAAATTTGGTAGCTTTTATTGACAGGGATGGGCACCGGACTTTAACAGTCATTTTAGGATCTAATGACCGTTTTGGGGAATCAACAGGGTTAATTGAGTGGGTATATCGGAATTTTACCTGGCCGGAGTTTGGAACTGTTCAGTAATAGCAGGGACATAAGCAACAAATTCCGGTCCTTCAAAGACAAAAATCGGCTGCAGATAGGGGCTGTAATTTTGGGACAAAAAATATCCCAAATAAACTGAGATGACGGAAACATTGGGTTTTGGCGGCTTAATAATAACTACCCCTTTGCCTGATTTTAAGTCGGAAAGCGCTTCATCTGCGCTTTTAATGGGATAGGTGGCAAAAGTTGATGTGTCTATCGGGTAATACGTAAACTTTAAGGATAAATAATTTTGCAAATTATTGGCAGATTTATAAACTGTGGTGCTGATTAAGGAAGTGTCATATTGAGGGGTAAAAATTGATTTGTCATCCAAAGTCTGCCATAAAGAGATTTGAGCTGCATCTGCCTCTGACCGCAAAGCGGTTGGAGTGAAACTGTTCCCTTCCCTTTTGAGCAATACCACCTTAGTTCTGCCTTTTGTGAGGTCTGATTGGAAGATGCCCAAATTATTCAGTATTTTTTCGAAATCTAAGACTAACTGATTATCGTTGTCCAAGTTTTCCCTGGCAGAAATAGTTGCTTGCTTGGTGTAAATAAAGTTACCGGTGTCTAAATCTATATTTAAAATTTTGTCCCCTTCAGTAAATTGATAATGTGTTTCGGATAAAATTTGCGGATTAGTTAGAATGTCAAATTTTTCCGCCAAACTCTGGGATTTTTCTGCTGATAACAGACCGGCAAAAGTTTTAGTCACAAAGTAAACCTTGGCAAGTTTATTAAAACCTGCATCTATGCCTGTTTTGGGCAATCCGCCGGTAGTGGTGTCTATTGAGTAAGAAAAATTGGAAGTTGAAACATCGCTTTGCGGGAAGTCAGGCAAAGGGAGATTGCCAAACTTGATGTCAGGTTTTTCTTCAACCGGAGGCAGATTAGCCAAATAATGCACATACCAGATTTTGTAGCCAACAAACGAGATAGTTCCCAGAATTAAGGTAAAAGCTGATATGGCAATAATTTGTTTTGTAAATATGGCAACCTGAGTTAGGGTCATAGGTTTGGTCAAGTGTATAGCGCTTGATACATGGTTATATTATACTATCAGGCAGTTATGGAAGTCAGAGTAAGAATTGCCCCGTCGCCAACAGGTTCACCGCACATTGGTACAGCAGGGCAGGCTTTATTTGATTATGTTTTTGCCAAAAAAAATAATGGTAAGTTTATTTTAAGGATAGAGGATACTGATAGGGAAAGATATGTTGCAGAAGCTGAGGAACAGATATATGAGACCCTTGAGTGGTTAGGATTAGATGTTGATGAAGGGCCTAATGTAGGGGGAGACCTCGGGCCTTATGTGCAATCCCAGAGATTGGACATTTATAAAAAATATGTTTTGGAACTTTTGGAAAAGAATCAGGCTTATAAAGATGAAGGCGCTGTTAGGTTTAAGACAAAAAAGCTTGGCCAAACTACCTGGCATGATTTGGTGGGTAATAAGGATATTACTTTTGATAATAAAACCCAAGATGATTTTGTGATTCTCAAGTCAGATGGCTATCCCACCTATAATTTTGCCAATGTAGTAGACGATCATTTGATGCAAATATCGCATGTGATAAGGGGTAATGAATTTATTTCCTCAACCCCTAAACATATTATGCTTTATAAAGCTTTTGGTTGGGCGCCTCCTCAATTTGCACATTTTCCGGTTTTGGTGGGATCTGATCGAAGTAAACTATCCAAAAGGCATGGGGCAAAGTCTGCATTGGAGTTTAGAAATGAAGGTTATTTAAAAGAGGCAGTTTTAAATTTTCTGGCATTACTAGGCTGGTCTCATCCGAAAGGTAAGGAGATGTTTGATATGGAGGAACTCATCAGACTTTTTGATTTTAAAGAGGTGAATGCTTCGTCTGCTTATTTTGATGCGACCAAATTAGATTGGTTAAATGGTGAATATATTAGAAAAACTCAAAACTCAAAACTCAAAACTCAAATCTATGAATACTTACAAAATTTGTCGGGCAGGGCGTTAACAGAAAAAGATCACCCCACAGAAAAAGAAGTTGAAAAACTGGTTCCTTTGGTTAAAGAAAGAATTAAAAAACTGTCGGATTTTATTCCATTGACGGATTTTTTCTTTGCCGGTGTTGAATATGATATGGAAGTTTTCAATAGATTAAAGATTAAAGATTTAAGATTTAAGATAGAAAAAGTTTTAGAAAAAATGCAGAAAATGGAAAAGCCCTGGGAAGCTGATATCTTTGAGTCAACTTTTAGGAAGTTAGCAGAGGATTTGCAATTATCAGTGACTCAGATATTTCAGTTGATTAGGGTGGCTGTTTCAGGACAGCTGGTTACCCCGCCGCTTTTTGAAAGTATAAAAATTTTAGGAGAAGAGAAAACCGTCAAGAGAGTCGGGGATGCTATTTCGTTTTTGAAATCCGGTTGGCTGGCGTAGTCTTGAGATTGCTTTTTGTTATAGGTTATGGTAGAATCGCGCTCATGGATGATCCCAAATGGCTTAGATTGGTCACTATCGGTTTAGTGCTGGCTGCCCTGGCTGTGGGTTACTTCTTATTCTCAGGCGGACTGTCAGTTAGCAAACCCGGTAAAACTCCTGGTCCAACTGCATCAGGAATATCCGGTTCGCCTTCGCCTGCCGGCGCTGGTCAATCTTTACGCTTTACACCTTCCGCCACTCAATCTGCCTATTCCAGAATTGCTGACAGAGCTCAGTCAGAGGCGCAAACATTGCCCCGGACCGGTTTTCTTGTGGGTTTGGCTATAGTATTTTCTGTTTCGGCAATGATCTCCGGATTATCTCTCCGCAAGTTTCCCAACTAATCCATAAATTGCAGCAGGAACAACGATTGACCATTGAAGAGATAAAGGAAACCCTTAAGATAAAGACCTGACTAAATATGTCGTGGCAAAAAATGAATAAATAAAGTTTGTTACTTCTGATGAGTTAGGAGAGCAGGATATAAGCAAGAGGGGTGATGGTTCCTTCTTAGTGGATGGTCTTGTTCCGAATCAGTAAACTTTCTGGAGAAAAATCTGGGAATTACCATACTGTTGGTGGTTTTGTGATGTATAAACTTGGCCATATTCCTATTGCTGGTGATAAGTTACAGGAACTTAAGTTTCTGTTATACTAAGCATTAGTGAATATCACTAAATTTTTTTCCTTAACATTCTTAGGTCTGGTCTTTGTTACCTTTATCTTCTTCTCAAGCATTGTTTCTATTATTACCGACTGGTGGTGGTACCAGGAAGTAGGGTTTACCGAGATCTTTATCAAATCGCTCATTGCCAAAATTATTGTGGGTTTTTCGGCAGGACTTATTGCGGCAGTCTTTCTTCTTACTAACTTATCTATTGCCATCCGTTCCAAAATACCCTGGGTGGCAAGTATCCCTGAAGCCCTAATTGGTCTTAGTCAACCCCTAAGCCTCAATAACCGGATAATCGGAAAACTAGGCATTATTATTAGTTGTATTATTGCCCTTTTTATCGGTCTTTTAGCCTCAAGTAGTTGGCACGACGTCTTAAAGTTTTTATCAAGTGTGCCATTTGGTCAAAAAGACCCGTTATTTGCTGCTGACATATCTTTTTACGTATTTTCCCTGCCTGTATACTCTTTTGGGCTTGGCCTTATAAAAACCGTTATTCTGATATCACTTATTGGTTGCGGTGCAATCTACATTCTGCGAGGAAGTCTCAATTTATCAAGCTTTTTTCCTAAAATTAACCTCTCCAAATTAACCGGAAAGCCTGAAAGCCGGATGTTAAAAGTTGTGAATGATTTAGGTTCCGACCGAAAAACGAGACTTCACATTGGGATTCTATTGTCTTTATTTCTTACAACAATTGCCGCAGGTACCTATCTGTCTCTATTTAATTTGCTGACCGGCCAGAGCGGTCCGGTGTTTGGTGCGGCTTTCACCGATACCAATGTCATGGTACCACTCCTTCGCGTATCTGTTTTTGTTTATGGTTTGGCTGCAATTTTAGCGCTATTTTATGGTGTGAGCGGAAAAATAGCTCCTCTCTTCGGTACAATCTTTTTAACTGTAATAGTTGGGTTTGCGTCCTCGGTTATCCCTTCAATCTTTCAAAAACTGGTTGTTGCGCCTAATGAACTTACTAAAGAAACACCATTTATCAAATATAACATCGAGGCTACCAATAAAGCTTACGGCTTGGATAAGGTGGAAGAGCGGGGAATAGCCGCGAATAAACCGATTACAGCGCCTGATATAGCAGCCAACAACCTCACAATTAAGAATGTGAGACTCTGGGACAGAGCGCCGCTTCTATCCACTTTTTCGCAAATCCAGGAGATTAGGACCTACTACGAGTTTACTTCTGTTGATAACGATCGTTATACAATCAACAATGAACTGCGCCAAATTATGCTTTCTCCCAGAGAATTGGCCACCGACAGTCTACCTAATAAAAACTGGATTAATGAGCGGCTGACCTTTACTCACGGCTATGGGGTGGCTGCCGGACCGGTGAATCAGGTGACTCCGGAAGGATTGCCGGTTTTATTTGTCAAAGACTTACCTCCAA
>Ga0155961_118_pt1 | contig 73577 bp, 72 predicted proteins | sample RifCSPlowO2_02_FD_107615 | JGI IMG/M metagenome (GOLD analysis project Ga0155961, IMG submission 107615) | Candidatus Daviesbacteria bacterium RIFCSPLOWO2_02_FULL_38_15
CTCCACATATATCCATGATACATGAGAAGATTATTATTGTAAAGTCAAGCAAGATACACTACACTAGTATGGGTCACACAACTCCCCATCCGGTCAAGGATGATGATTATCTTTTAGATGATGATTTTTAACCAGCATAAGCGGTCTATAGTAGGCATTCAGAAGCAGTTACCCCTTGCAGCAAGAGATTATTTTGTTTTACGTTGGAATAGTGGCCAAAGATAATATTCCTCTAGAGCATTGTTTTTCTGTATCTGATTTTAAAAACTCTGAAAGATGTTTTTTTAACTTTTTGGTAACTCATTATTTAAGACAAAGATATGAATTTGAGGAAGGTTCATTTAATCAAACAATAGGTACTATTTTGGATCTGGTGATAAAAAAGGTTCATGCTTCAAAAGCATACGGAGAACCTTTGAATTATTTGTTAGAGATGTATTTTAAAGCTGCAGAAAAAGATATCAGGCAAGAGGTGGAGGAGAAGGGGGTAAAATCATTTTATGGCTCAACAATTAAGTTTTTAAATGCAGATTCATTAGCTAAAGCCCGGCAAGTTTCTGAAAACTATTATTTGAAAAGAGGAGGAAAATTTAACCGCTCAGTATTTTTTAAAAGATTTTGGGAATGTTTATTGGAAGGTGAGAGATTATTTAAGCTTTGGGGTGGACCAGATGCCTTGGAGATGGGAGATGATGGGGTAGTGGAAGTGGTGGACTACAAATATTTTGAGAATGCCCAAAAAGGCAAAGATAACTTAGATATGGATTTGATGCCTAAAATTTATATCCTGCTTTGTGCTGCCCAACTAGTGGAAATGGGGTATGACAAAACTAGATTTAGAGTCAGATTCTGGACAGATCCTTTGGATGAAAGTATCTACGAAGAATTTGATATGTTTTCACTTAATAATTTGAAGCAATATTTAAGGTTTAAGATTGAGAAAATTTTGAGCGTGAAAGAATTTAGCTTTTGTGAACAATCTTTTTGCAAGGTTTGTAATTCAGGTCAAAGGAGAGATTGGATTAAACAGCTACAAACTCAATTTAAGTTTAGGTAAAGCTCCATAAATTTGACAAAGCCTGCTAAGTTTGTTAGTGTATATATACAATTTAATATTAATCAAGAGTGATGGGGAGAGTTTTGGCTCATTGATCCATCCGGCAACCGAAAGCTATTAATTTACGGTGCTAAACCCAAACCCATTTTGGGAAGGATTAGGTACGTGACGTACAGTCTAGTACATCACATGCAAAAGATTTTTTATACCTCTCCAAGAAAGGAGAGGTTTTTTATGGTTTGAAAGGAAACGTTAATGATTATGCAACAAGTAGAAACAGGTTTAGTACAGCTTAATAATTATTATTTTATCTGGCGCCATGGTGAAAGTGAGGCGAATGTTGCCGAGGTAATTGTTAGTAAGCCGGAAAACGGGATAGCGCAATGGGGTTTAACGGACACAGGCATTGAACAAGTAAGAAGATCGGCAACAATTGTGAGCAGATTAAGCAGGATTTTGGATCATAAGAGCTTAATTTACACCTCCCCCTTTTTAAGATGTGTACAAACAGCAGAGGAGCTAGCACAAGTAATAGGAGTACCGACTGCACTGACTGCAAATGAATTAAGGGAAAGAGATTTCGGCACGTTTGAGGGTAAACATGCAGATAGGTATGGTCAAGTTTATCAGCTAGACAGAGCTTATCCTGGCCACAATTTTTTCGATGTAGAAAGTACAGATTCTGTTTCAGCCAGAGTGACAGACTTTGTAAATAGGCTAGAAGAATTATATCAAGACAAAGTTATTATTTTAGTTACCCATGCAGATGTAGGTGAAATCCTTCAGGCTAGTTTTTATGGTATCCCTTCTTGGAAACACCGGCGGCTGCTGCCAAAACTTAATTGTTCTTCACCGGTAAATCTAAGATATAGACGGCGAGGAGAAAGAGTAAAGACCACATGCTGGAAGCGATAAGTGGGGATTATATAGGGCGATTAGTAGCAGAGCGAGATTTGTCTTCTATACGTGTTAGAACTGGAACTTTAGCAAAGCTTGATAGGGTGGAAAGAATTATTTTTGTAGGCTCAACATGTGTTGGTAAAACGACTTTGGAGGCAGCAATAAGGAATGCTTGCCAAACAGATCAATTGTTAGCAGAGAGTGTAAGCGTTCCTCAAAGAGTTGTTATCCGCCCGCCTAGACTTGATGACAAGAATGATATTTATTTTTGTTCAGCAGATGATTTTAGGAGGATGGTTTTGGGTAATACGCTTGGTTTATATGGAGTAAAACTAATGGAGAACGGGAGAGAGGAACCTTATGGATATCTAAGGCCGACAAATGGAACCTTCCCAATATTTTTTGCCAATAACCAGACTATTAAAAATAAAACCAGTGTTCACCCTGAAGGTGTTTTGCAAAATGCTTTGATTATATTAATCTATGCCACGGATATCATTAGAGAAGAACGTTTAAGGCGGAGGTCTCCCCAATTATTTGAAACACATCCTGATGAGGTTGCCTTTCGTTTATCCAAGGAAGAAAGAGCTATCCGTTTAGTTTCGGAAGCGCATCTAATAGTAAAAAATTATGGCAGATTTGCCGGTAGATCCAGTTTAGACGTTATTCTGTTAATAAAAGAATTACTTAAGTAAGATACGAGGGGAGGTGAATTCAGTTGACAATTGAAGCGGATAAAATTAGCGCTATAAGATTTACAAAAAAGCAAGAGGATACAGGACTAAGTATTTTAGTTCAAAATTTGGGTAGAGTAGATCTTTGGTCGGGAGGATTTAAACATGAAGACCCGATTATAGCTACAGTTAAAACCGACAGATTAAATGGGGTATTCGATAAACTCAGACAGGCTCAGGTAGTATTTCAAATACAGACACTTGCAGGTGATTTACCCGGAAGAACTCATCAGTTATGGGAGAGGTTAGAAGGATGGGACATATTGATACAGAAGAAAGAGGTTGGTTCAATAGAAGGTTAAGTTTCTTCGTTCCGGGAGGAAATACTTGACAAGTTGTCAAGAAAATATGGTATAATGTTAAATATGACCCAGTTAACTGTGGGAGAATTCAAAGCTAAATTTTCTGATGTTTTGCAAAAGCTACTCCAGGGACAGGAAGTTGTAGTTTCTTATGGCAAAAAAAAGGAAAAGATAGGTGTAATAATTCCTTACGAAAGTTATAAAAAGAAAAAAAAGATAAAATTGGGACTTTTGGAAGGTAAAGTTTCGGTTAAATTTGCTAAGGATTTTAAGATGACAATTGACGAATTTCTTAATTCATGAATTATCTTTTAGATACACACGCCTTTATATGGAGCCTCATATCTCCCGGTAAACTCTCACTAAAAACTAAAGCGATTATTACAAGTAAAGAGAATGTTTCCTGGGTTAGTGCAATAACATTTTGGGAAATTTCCTTAAAATATGCAATCGGAAAACTTGACCTTAAAGGTGCGAAGCCGGACGAGCTTTATAAGTATGCAACAAGTGCCGGATTTGAGATTGAAGATTTACAAGCTGAGACAGCAGCTAGTTTTTACAAACTTAGGAGGTTTAGGAATGAACAAAGTTCTTCTCCGAATAAAGACCCATTTGATTTGATGCTTGCCTGGCAAGCTATAACTTTAGATTACATTTTAGCAACAAATGATCAAGGTTTTGCGGATTATAAAAATTATGGCCTGAAGACAGTCTGGTAAGTTATTTTAAGTTCCTTCGTTCCGGGAGGATAAATAGCGTTTGGGTTTAGTAAATTAAGTACAGTATTAATTACAGAATAGTTGACACAATAAATATTGTATGCTACCATCATGGTATGAATATCAACACTGCAAATATTATCCCTATCACCAAAGCAAGAACTAAATTGGGGTATCTGGCAAATAAGGTTTCAGGAGATGAATATGTGATTTTAACTAAGGACGGCAGTCCTAAAGCAGCCTTAGTTGATATTGATTATTTAACAAAGCTTGAAAAAACCTTAGAAAAAATCTATGGAAAAACATTTATTGATAGTAAACTAATAAAGTATACAAGGGAATTCAGTGATCAGGAAGTTAAGGAGTGGGAAAAATCAGATACACTCTGAAAATGAAATCTGTATTTTTGGATTCCAGCGTACTGTTTAGCGCTGTAAATTCCCCCACCGGCGGCTCTGCTAAGTTATTCACTTTTAAAAATATACAACTTGCTGCCTCGCCGGTTGTTTTAGCTGAGACGGAAAGAAATGTCCGTAAGAAACTGCCAAAGTATCATCTTGAACGTTTTTTTCTTCTGGTTGAAAAGTTGGCTATCATTAGTCAAATACCCTGCCAAAAACTTATCAAAAAGACAGAAAAAATAATAGTAAAAAAAGATGCTGTGATTTTGGCTGAAGCGAAACAGGCTAAAACAGACAGTCTGGTGACGTTTGATATTAAGCATTTCTTTACTGAACCGGTGGCTAATTTTTTGAAACCTAAAAAAGTTTATACCCCCAAGCTATTAATTGAGTTGTTTGAAACAAAATTTTAAGTGCCTTCATTCCAAGAAGAAAGATAGCGTTTCTGCTCTTCTGTTAATCGGTCGATTTTAATTCCTAAGGATTCAAGTTTTAATCTGGCAATTTCATCATCCATCTCTTTGGGGATAGTATAAACATCCACTTTTAATTTGCCTTTATTGTCCACTAAAAACTTAGCTGCTGAGGCTTGATTGGCAAAGCTCATATCCATCACATCAGGCGGATGTCCTTCAGCTGAGGCTAAATTAATTAGTCTGCCTTCACCCAGCACAAATAACTTTTTACCTCCAGGAAGAGTAATTTCTTCTAATTGAGCCCTCAGTAATCTTTTTTTTGTAGCGATTTGTACTAAGCCATCATAATCAAACTCCACGTTAAAATGCCCCGTATTAGCAACAATTAACCCGTCTTTGGCATTTTTTAAATCTTCCACAGACAGAACTGTTTTATTACCAGTAGCAGTGCAGATAATATCAGCTGTTTTAATAGCTTCTGATTTTGGCATAACCTCAAATCCATCCATCACCGCTTCCAAAGCTTTCAAAGGATTAACCTCGGTAATAATCACCTGTGAACCCATACCTCGCGCTCTTTGGGCCAACCCCCTGCCGCACCAGCCATATCCGCAAACCATAAACTTTTTGCCTGCCAGTAAAACATTGGTAGCTCTGATGATTCCGTCAATCGTTGATTGGCCGGTGCCGTATCTGTTGTCAAACATATGTTTGGTATTACTGTCATTTACGGCAATGACAGGAATCTTAAGTGTGCCGTCTTTTAACATAGCCCTAAGTCTTACCACGCCGGTGGTGGTTTCTTCGGAAGAACCGATTACCTCTGCTAGCTGGGATACTCTTTCTGTGTGCAGTAAAGTTACCAGGTCTGCGCCGTCATCCATGGTAATTTGCGGTTTAAAATCTAAGACTGTATTTAAATGATTATAATAAGTGTCTTTGCCTTCGCCCTTAATAGCGAAAGTAGGGATCTCGTAATCTTCAACCAAAGAGGCAGCTACATCATCTTGGGTAGAAAGCGGGTTTGAAGCGCAAAGGGCCAAATTGGCGCCACCCATCTTTAAAGCAATCATCAAATTGGCGGCTTCGCTTGTTACATGCAAACAGGCTCCTAAAGTAATGTCTTTTAAGGGTTTATTTTTGGCAAAGTCTTGTTTGATAAGGTTTAAAACCTTCATTTGAGAACCGGCCCACTCAATCCTAAGTCTTCCTTTTGATGCGAGTTTTATGTCTTTGATATCGTATTTCATAATAATATCAACTCTTCCCCAAAGTTTTCTCTATATCTCTCACAAAATTCCTCTACAGTAAATCTGTGATTACTTGTACCATATTTTTCTACAGCATAACAAGCGGCAACAGATCCCATTTGGCCGCAGACTTTTAAATCCAGTCCCTTTAAATAACCTGCTAAAAAGCCGGCTCGGTATGCATCCCCGGCTCCGGTTGGATCCAAAACCCCCTTAGGTTTAGCAGCCTCTATCTTCCACCTTCCAGGTGGGCTTTGAATAATTGACCCTTTTTCTCCCAAGGTAGTAATTAGAATTTTTACTTGTTTAAGTAACCCTTCGACTGCGCTCAGGGCAAGCTTGTTACAAAGTAAGGTAATTTCATAATCATTGCCGATTAAGATAGTAGCGCCGGATATCATATTTTTTAAATCCTCCGGACTTAGCGCAGGAAGCTGCATGCCAGGATCTAACATATAAGGAGTGTTTGAGTCTTGGCACTGTCTGGCAAAATTAACCATCGCTTCTGGGTTATTCGGAGAGATGACCACAAAATCTGTAAGCCACCTTGAACTCACGAGAGAAAGCTTAGCATTTTCAATCATGGCTCCCGGATGAAAGGCAGTTATCTGATTATCTGCGCTGTCAGTCATAATAAAAGCAGAAGAGGTTAAGTTGTTTTCAATTATTTTTATCCTTGAAATATCAACACCGGCATCTGTTAAAAATCTGGCATATTCTGAAAAATCAACCCCAACTGCTCCTATTATAGAAACAGGCATTTTAAAAAGTGCAAGGTTATAGGTAATGTTGCCGGCAGTCCCGCCTTTTTGTTTTTTTAAGCTGTTAACCAAAAAGGATAAATTAATTTGGTGGATTTTATCAGGCATGATGTGATCGGAAAACTTGCCTGGAAAATCCATAATTGTGTCATAAGCCAAAGAGCCGGTAACTGTAATCATGTGTTGGTATAAAAATTATAATATTTATGATCATTATAATCTTTATTATGTTATTGTGTTCCCACTAAATATACTGCCTGCCAGGGTTTATAGTTTGAAACCCAGGTTTCCTGGGCTAAAGTTTCACCATTTTTAGTCACAGTCCTATTAAATTTAACAGTGGCTCCCCAAGCTGTCCAATCAACTTGCTTGATTGTTCCTTTTGGCAAAGTAGGGTCATCTTGCCTAAGTTCCGGCGGCGGAGGAATTTGGTTTGTGATTATTGGTTGAGTTAAGCTAGAAACTCTACCATCCGAGGCGCCATACAAATCAACATAAAGAGTAGCTCCTTGTGTATAAGCCTGGATTAAAATATGGGCTGAAGTGTCATTTTTGAATTGAAAATCAACTGAAGGATAAAACACTGTCGCATCCAGTCCCGGAGGAAACCCTTGTTCGTAATAACCTACCCGATAAGCATGAGCTGTTCTTTTAACAACTGGCAGCCCTGCGTTTAACACTGCTCTAAAAAGAGTAGTAGAATCCTGACAAACCCCTCCTCCGTCATCTAAAACAGTCCGTCCTTCTTTGATTACGTAAGCTTGTTTAAAACCAGTAGCAGCAGAGATATCCCCAACCGTTTGATTAAAAGAGAATATTTCTCCGGGAGGAATTAATACCCCGTTAATTTTAGAGGCAGTTAAACCGACATTATAGATTCTGTTTGCAATTGAGCCGGCAAAATTAGATATGCCTCGGCCCAAAAGCTCTTTGATTCCTAAGCTGTTTATATCCGATGTTTCTATTTTTGGCTTTATAATCTCAACCGGTAAATTAATGGTTTTTATCTCGTCAGCAGCCAGCATATTTTCCAGTATTCGGTAAGTCTGATCTAAATTCATTTTCTGACCCTGGCGGGAAGGTTTGAAAGCAGTTACTCTTTTTGTCCGGGTGTTAAAGTCAAATAAGCCTTCTTGAACTTCTCTGTCAATTTCTTGGGATAATTTGGCAAGATAAAGATAGGTTTTATCTTTATCCAATAAAGATTGTCCTTTTTCCAAATCAAGTAAAGTTAAAAGTTGTTTTGCATCAATTACCCTGCTGCTGTTTTCAAAGATTAATTTAACAGGTGTATTTACAGAAATCTCAAGCGCCTTTTTTGCTTTTTGTGCGTGCTCCGAAGTAACTTTTGGCAGTATGGATTTTACAGGAAGCGCTTCGCTATACTTCCCGCTTAAAATATAATCCGCGGCTGCCTGCTCTAATCCCTCCTTGTCCAACTCTAATCCCTCCGATCCTTCTTTGACTTGGATGCGGGCAGAAGAGCTGCCCTCGGCAGTTGTAATTTCATCAAAAATCAGTTCGGCGTTTTTAGCCCCCTTTTTAATAGTTGTTTCTATGATATTCATCTGTTGATCCAAAGAAAGTTTAACCTGAGGATAAATTTGGCGGGTAAAAAATAAAATTTGAAACTGTTTTTGTAAGCTAACCAAGAAATTCTCTGACTGGCTTAAGTTAAAAACTTGATTTAAAGCTGAATAATCCAAACCGGCTGAGGAGGTAGCCAGATCCACTTCAAAAGATACCTGAGGATAAACAAACTGTAATTGCCCCTTTGCTCTTTGATCAACCTTCGACTCAAGTTTTCTGATGGCCTGGCCCTCGGTTAAAAAAGAAATGTTTATATCTCCTACAAATGTCCGGGGATAGTATTTATCGGCCATAAATTGTTGATAAGCTAAAATTATCAGACAAAAAAAGGTTAAACCTAAAATTAGGGGAGTTATAGGAAGAAGGGAAACTTTAATTAGTTTTTGTCTGATAGCTGTCTTTCCGGTCTTTGCCATGCAGGTATTTTAACTGTTTGGGGTATAATTGACAAAGGTCATCCTTTTATGAAACGTATTATTATTATTGCCCTTTCTTTGTCTATTGTTTTAGGTTTTATCTTCTGGAGATTTGGTCCTAGTATTTCACTTTTCAATCAGGCAAAAGATAATGGACCGATAATATTAACTTACTGGGGTTTATGGGAAGATGAGAACTTAATTAAGCCCTTGCTGGTAGAATACCAAAAACAAAACCCTAAAATCACTGTAAATTATGTTAAGCAATCATCGATAAATTATAGAACCAGAGTGCAGACTCAGGTAAGGGAAGGGGTAGGGCCTGATGTATTTATGATTCACAACTCCTGGTTGCCAATGTTTTCTTCTGACTTGGCAGCCGCCCCAGCAGACATAGTTAACCTTTCAGGTTATAAAGATATGTTTTACCCTGTAGCTTACGATAGTTTTGTAAAAAACAATCAAATTTTTGCCGCTTCAGTGGGAATAGACGGCTTAGCTCTTTTTTATAATGAAGAGATGTTAAACGGCATCGGAGCCAATGTCCCGAAAAATTGGCGGGAGTTTAGGGATACTGCAACTAAAATGACAGTCAGAGATTCATCAGGTATCAAAACAGCCGGAGCAGCCCTGGGTTCAACAGGCAATGTTGATCATTGGCCGGATATTATCGGTTTGTTGCTTCTTCAGGAACCTGGTGTAGATTTCAATAATTTGAATTCTTCACTGGCGGCCGGAGTATTAAAATTCTATACCGGTTTTGTGATTGATCCCATAAGGAAGGTTTGGGATGTCACCTTGCCTTCTTCCACTCAGATGTTTGCCGAAGGCCGCTTGGGTTTTTATTTTGCTCCTTCCTGGAGGGCGCACGAGCTGCGGATAGCTAATCCTAATTTGAAATTTAAGGTAGCGCCCGTACCGCAATTATCCGGCAAACAAGTAAGTTGGGCCAGCTTTTGGGGACAGGCTGCTTCCAAAAATAGTAAAAATGTTAAAGAAGCCTGGAAGTTTGTTAAGTTTTTAACATCCGCCGAGGGTGAGAAATTAGCTTATCAGCAAGCTTCGCAAGTTAGATTATTTGGTGAACCTTACTCATTAGTTTCTTTAGCTTCCGAGCTAAATAGCGACCCTATTGCCGGAGCATATGTTGCCCAGGGGCCAATTTATAAGTCCTGGTATCTTTCTTCCAATACTTTCGACAATGGTATTAATGATGAAATAATTAAATATTTTGAGGATGGAATAAATGCTGCTTTGCAAGGGACAGATCCGCAAACAGCCTTACAAACTGTTGCTGCCGGAGTCAAACAGGTTTTGGACAAATACACAAAACCTCAACCTGCCGCATCAGGGAGATGATTTAATTTATGTACAAGAGGTGGCAGATTGATTAGTTGGACTTCAGGTTCCAGGGTAATACCAAATTTTTGTTTGACTTTGTGGGCATATTTTTTGGCTAAGGTATAAAAGTCTGAGGCTTTGCCTTCTCCTTTATTAATAAACAAGTTAGCATGATATGGAGCAATTTCAATTTCGCCCAATTTATCCCCTTTGGCTCCGACCATTTCCAACAGTGACCCTGCAGGCAGTTTTCCGTACACAATTTTTTCTTGAGGGATTTTCTTTAAGATCTCCTTTGGCAATTTTTCTGCTACTAGGTTTTTAAAAAAAGATCCCGGGCATTTAATTCCTTTTGGATATTTAATAAGTCTTTTTTCCAAAATTTCATCAGCCTCTTTCCTTAAATCCTTACTCTTTCCCAAATCCAGCTTAAAAATAACCTCTAAGACAATCCACCCATTTTTTTTAAAAATACTATACCTATAATCAAACTCACACTCATCTTTTTGTAAGGTTATTACCTCGCCGGTTTGGGGTTTTACACAGATGACTTCCCGAAGATAGTCACTAATAGTTTGACCGTATGCTCCGGCATTGCCAAAAATAGCTCCACCTAGGGTTCCCGGGATGCCGGATAATTTTTGCAAACCTGATAAATTATTGGCAATTGAATAATCGGCTAAATGCTGTAGTTTGGCGCCGCTTTTAACTGTCAAAAATCTGACAACTTTGGTGATTCCTTCTACCTCATTTTTGATGATAAGTTTATTTACCGGCTCATCTGAAACTAGTAAGTTTGATCCTCCGCCAATAACAAGAAAGGGAAGGCTATTTTGATGGGCATACTTTATAGCCTCAATCAAATCTTGCTGGGTGGTGACAGCGACAAATTGTCTGGCCGGTCCTCCAATTTGCAAAGTTGTAATTTGGCTTAAAGGATAATTATTTTGGAAATTTAGCATACGTCACATTATACCCTTCGAGCGAGCCGAAGGCGAGTCGAGAAGTTACCATAGAAATTATTATATTCTTATGGTATGTTCTCGACAGGCTCGAACAATATTAATATGGAAAAAGCGGTTTTGAAAACTTTAATTTATGCAGATATTTTTGATTATCCTTTAACTGTTTTTGAAATTCATAAATGGTTAATAGGTAGAAAGGCTAATCTGAGGCAGGTGGAATCGGCCTTAGGTCGATTAGTTAAAAGTTCAAAGTTAAAAGTTCAAAATGGTCATTACTTTCTATCTGGACGCGAGAGTTTACCTTTAAAGAGATTGCGTCGGGAGAGACAGTCAAAAGAATATTTAAAGAAGGCTCAACTGATAGCGCAGTTTTTAAAAATAATTCCTACCATAAAACTGGTTGGTATATCCGGAGGGCTGGCGCTAAATAACACAAGTAAAACAGATGATATAGATTTGTTTGTGATTACCTCTAAAAAGAGGCTTTGGATTAGCAGGTTGTTAATTTTAAGTTTACTGTCTTTAACAGGACAAAGAAGAAAAGCTATTTATTCCAAAAGGCAGGCTGCCGGTAAGTTATGTTTAAATACTATCCTTGAAGAAGATTGTTTAGAACAGAGCAATAAAGATATTTATTTGGCGCATGAAGTTTTGCAAATGAAAGCGCTCTGGCAAAGAAACGATATCTCTTCTAAATACTTACTGGATAATGATTGGGTTTTTAAGTTTTTACCAAACTGGATTTCAGATGCACGATTAACGATTAAAGATTTAAGATTAACGAGGAAAAATTATAAATCTAAAATCATTAATCATAAATCACTTTTTGATTATGTTGAGAATTTGGCTAAATGGTGGCAGCTAAAGATCATGCAGCAGCCCAAAGGCATGGAACGGATCGCAGAAGGAGCTTTATATTTTCATCCTAAAGATTACAGATTGACTGTTTTACAAGAATATAACTTGCAGCTTAAGAAGCTGTAAACTTTTGGCACCTCTTGACAAAGCCTGCTAAGTTCTGGTATATATTGTAATCAGTCTGCCTCTCTGTCATTCTGGTAAGCGAAGCGTACCCAGAATTAGATCCTGGTCAAGCCAGGATGACAGTTTTCTATGATTATGGCAAAGAATAAAGTAAACAAAACTAATAAAGTTTCTATTAAACCTTTAATGGGTTATGTTTTAGTTGAGCCTTCAGAGGCAGAAACCAAAACAGCATCCGGTATAATCTTGCCGGAGTCTGCTCAGGAAAAACCGGCCCAGGGAAAAGTAGTTGCTTGCGGGGATGATTTAGTTTTGGAAAATGGTAAAGTGTTAAAATGTCCGGTACAGCCGGGAGATAATGTAGTTTATAAAAAATGGGGCGGAGATGAAATTAAAGTGTCAGGTGTAGAATATAAATTAGTCAAGTTTGATGATTTAATGGCAATTTTGGAGTAAGGAAAAAATATGGCAAAGATATTAAAATTTGGACCTGATGCAAGAGAAAAGTTATTAAAAGGTATTAATACCTTAACAGATGCTGTGGCAACCACCTTGGGCCCTAAGGGTAGGAATGTAGCCTTAGACAAAAAGTGGGGCGCTCCAAGCGTTGTGCATGACGGAGTCACCGTTGCCAAAGAAATAGACTTGGAAGACCCGTTTGAAAATATGGGAGCGCAGCTTTTAAAAGAGGCTGCCTCCAAAACTGCCGATGTGGCAGGAGATGGCACCACCACTGCCACAATTTTGGCCAAAGCCATTGTCATAGAAGGTCTAAAAAATATTCAAGCCGGCGCAAATCCGATGATTTTAAAACACGGTATAGAAAAAGCAGTAGATGTTTTGGTGGAAAGTTTGCGAAAAATGAGTAAAAAGATTAATACTCAGGAAGAAGTGGCTCAGGTTGCCACCATTTCCGCATCAGACGGACAAATAGGCAACTTAATTGCCCAGGCTCTGGAAAGAGTAGGCAAAGACGGAGTAGTGACAGTGGAAGAGGGTAAAACCTTGGAGATGACTGTAGATTATAAAGAAGGAATGGAGTTTGATAAAGGCTTTGTCTCCCCTTATTTTGTAACAGATGCGGATAAAATGGAAGCGTCGATTGAAGATCCTTATATTTTAATCACTGACAAAAAGATTTCTTCAGCTTCCGATTTGGTGCCATTTTTGGAAAAGTTTGTTCAAGTCAGCAAAAATTTGGTGATTATTGCCGATGAGGTGGAAGGTGAGGCATTGGCGCTTTTGGTAGTTAATAAACTGAGAAGCACCTTTAATGTTTTGGCGATTAAAGCCCCGGGTTTTGGCGACCGGAGAAAAGAAATGCTGGAAGATATTGCCATTTTAACTGGCGGCACGGTTATCTCGGAAGATACCGGCAAAAAGTTTGAATCGGTTGAAGTTAATGATTTAGGACAGGCCGGCAGGATAACCTCGGATAAAGATAATACCTTAATAGTTGACGGCAAAGGAGCCAAAGCCAAAATTGAAGGCAGGATTGCTCAAATCAGAAGAGAATTAACAAATACCGATTCTGAATTTGATAAAGAAAAATTACAGGAAAGACTGGCAAAATTAACCGGCGGAGTAGCAGTGATTAATGTCGGTGCTGCCACAGAAGTAGAATTAAAGGAGAAAAAGGAAAGAGTGATAGATGCGGTGGCTGCTACCAAGGCTGCCATTGAAGAAGGAATTGTGGCCGGCGGAGAAATAGCGCTCCTTCGGGCAGCCAAGGCATTGGATGTTTTAACTCTGGCAGGTGAGGAAAAGATTGGTTTGGAGATTGTTAAAAAAGCTTTGGAGCAACCCTTTAGGTTACTGATTAAAAACGCCGGAATAGATGACGGTATTGCTTTGTCCAAGGTGAGCAGCGAAACAGGCGATATGGGAATTGATGTATTGGATGGGGAACTGAAAGATTTGGTGAAAGCAGGAATTATAGATCCTGTAAAAGTAACAAGATCTGCTTTACAAAACGCAGCCTCAGTAGCAGTAATGGTAATGACTACTGAAGTATTAATTGCTGATAAACCTGAATCTTCAGCATCCCCAATTCCTCCCGGCGGTATGCCTGGCATGGGTGAATACTAAAGCAAACTCAAAGTTCCCCGGCCTCGCTCCGCGAAGAGGGGCGGGCAAAACTCAAAAGTCAAAATTTGCTACAATACTGTTGATGGCCACTAATTTCATTACCAGAACAACCTTTTTTGTAAAAGGCTTCACACTTATTGTTCTGCTTGTAACAATAAGTATTATTGCTGTACTTTCTGTTGTAGGGTTTACATCATTTACCCAAGTAAGAGAAAAGGCATGGGATGCAAAAAAAAAGGCAGATATAGATGCTATCAGGAAAGCCTATGAACAAAACTTTGATCCAACTGAAAATAATGGCCAGGGAGGATATAAAGCTTTAAACGACAATCAATTTGCCTCAGGTAAAATTCCTACTCCTCCGGAAGGGGGTGATTATACAAGAATAAAAAACACTGCTACCACCGGGTTTACCATTTGCGCTTCTTTATCAGGCAGCACTCCATGTGCTGCTCTTTCTGATACCTGTTATTGCCAGTCATCTGCTCAAGCTGAAGCTCCCACACTAATTGCTGCAAATACAGAATTTCTTACCAATGCTTCTTCGTTTTCTCCGGAACCAAGTCAGGCGCCATCGCAGCCTGCACTATCGCAGCCTGGTTCTGAATCAGGGGTTTCTTCGCCTGTGACTTATGAGGTTAAAACATGGCTGATAACATATAAAGAAATAGCAGGACGGAGCGTGAATATTTCAGGTTTAACTCCGGCTGATTTTACCAAACAAATTCTTCTGCCTGCCATGATTGAGGCAAGCAGGTATCATGGATATTTCAATCCTTCGGCCCAACCTGCTTTAAGATACACCTTATCTGATACGGACATCTATATTGAGGATAACCCCCGTCCTGCAAGGTACAGCGATTTATTTAACAAATATAATCTTTGTAATTATGCTAAAGCCAATGACATTAAGACTGTCATTATTTGGGCAGACAGTGACTACAATTACGGATCAGGCGAGATCCGACGGGAATCAGCCATCACCGGCAACAAAGGCATTCTCACCAATGGCCCCATCCTGACAAGCGTCTGCGATAAAACCATTGTTATCTATGGCCTGACTTATACCAGAGGTTTATCTGAAGCTTTAGAATCTTACGGCCATCATCTGGAAACAGTATTCAGACAATTCAGGCCTGAGTATGCCTTTTGGGCAGATGAGGCTCAAAAAACCGGCTGGTTTCCGGCAGTTACCAGAGGAGATTCCTGCGGCACAGATCATGAGCCGCCGAATGCCAGGTGGGAATATGACAGATCTAATGATGCAGATTATCAAAGTGATTGCCGCAATTGGAAACCCGATGGCACAGGTGTTAAAGAAACCTTAAACTGTAATACCTGGGGATGTAGCGGTGAGGGTTGGTTAAAATGGTGGATGCAGAATATGCCTGGATTGGGAAATACTTTAGTAGGTACTAATGGCCAGAAAATTCCTAACTGGTGGGTATATATCGGAGACCCTGATAATTGCTACAATAATGCGCTAGGGTGCAGTGGGTTTACCCCAAATCCTACACCGACACCAGCCCCGCCGGTATTTTCCAATCTTAGCGCCCAATTAACAAATAGCAGCGCCACATTTAACTTTGCTTATTCTAAGCCCTCGGAGACCCTGTATAAAATCCATCTGTCTAAATCAACAGCCTTTTCCTGGGGAGTATGGTGGAATTTTGTGAATGGCTCTGCCAGTCCATTAATCAACACCGCTCCTTCTGCTACCTGGAGTGATTATAGTTGCAATCAACAGTTTTATTGGAAGGTAGAGGCAATATATACCGGCAATTACTTAAGTTCTGCCCAGGGGCCTGTGACAGTAAGCTGCAATTAGCTATATGTTTTGTTACAATTTATCTTAATGGCCAAATTTCATTACAAGGAATCCCCTTCCCAAAAACAAAGAAACGTTTTTAAAAAATATCTTTCGGAAGATGAAGAGCTGGTGTTAGTGACAGGTTTAAGCCAGGCAACGATTAGATCTAACCTTATTATCTATTTGCTTTTTCCCGGACTATTACTGTTTGGATTGGGATTGGGTTTGGGTTGGCTTTTGGGTCTTGGTAAGATTTGGGCTTTGACCCTGGCATTTATAGGTCAGTTTACAGCTGCTGCTTTAAAAACCATGCATCTTTACCACTCAAACAGGTATTTGCTAACTACCAGAAGGGTGATTATTAAAAGAGGCATTTTTGGAGTTAGACTGACTGCCGCTCTTTTTGATAAAATCACTCATCTGGAAGTAGACCAATCAATTATCGACAGGCTGCTTTTACACCACGGCACCATCATTATCAATACAGCAGGAGGCAATCAGGATCAAATAATTTTGCGCTATGTGGATTATCCTATGGAGTTAAAGAATTTATTGGAAAGATTGATAAATAGGGAAAGGGAACAATTTGGTCTAAGGGGAACTACCTTATCAGAAATAGAAGGGGAAATTATCGCGTAGCGACAAATCCACTATTGACAAAGTGTACATTTATGATAGCATAAATGCATGAATACTATTAGATTGTCAGCTACTGCTGCTAGAAATAATTTTTTTGACCTGCTTAATCAGGTTGCATCGAGGTAGCTGTGCTTTCCCCAAAAAAGCAAAAAACAGATTTGAAAGTATTACTGAGAGCTTCCAGGAAAGTTCGTGGAATTTGGAAGAATTATGATGAAGAAGATAACCCCTTAAGAAGACAAGGAGCAGCCTCCTTTTTGGGAAAATGGGATAAAAAAGAGTGGAAACCTAGAGGGTGAAAGTAGTAGTTGACTCTAGCATTATTATAGACTACCTGCGAGGTGGTATCAAATGGGAGAAGTTTATAGCCAGTGCAGGTGAAGAGGTAGAACTTTTCCTGCCCACCATGGCTATTTTTGAACTTTTCTCAGGGAAAAGCACCAAAAATCCGCGTAAACTTAGAGATATGTTTAACTTTATCAGTCAATTCCGAAGAATGGATTTAGATGATAAGATTGCTAAAAGAGCTGGGGAGATTTACCGTGACATGTCAGTTACCCTTCAAGTTCCAGATTACATTATTGCTGCGTCAGCTTTAGAGATAAATGGTATGGTAGTAACTTTGAATAAAAAGCATTTTGAACAGATTCCCAATTTAATTTTATACCCGCTTTGAAAAAATTACTTTTTGGCAACTGTTGTCGGGGGCATATTCGAGATTTCTGGTAATAGTTTTAAAGGATCAACAAATTCCCCGTTTAGGGTAATTTCCAGATGAGTGTGAGGGCCGGAAGTGCGTCCGGTTATGCCGACTTCTCCCAAGATATTATCTGAAGTAACTGTATCGCCTGCTTTCACAAATACCCTCCCCATATGGGAATATTTGGATTTAAAACCTTTTTCGTGTGCAACTACTACATAATTTCCTAAACCAAAAATATCCAGACTCTTGCTTTCTACCACTCCATCAATAATAGGGTGGATAGGCATGCCTAAACCTGCAGCTATATCTATGCCGGGGTGATAAGAGGAAAATCTGGTAGTCAAATAACCCGGGTGAGGTAAAATTAAGGGTTTTGTGAAAGACGAGGGGATAACTTCTCCTTTTTGCTGCTGAATTTGGGCAAAGGTTTGATGTTGTTTAACAGGAGGAATCGAGAAGGTAGGGAAATAACCTAAGAATGTAAAAAGCGAATAAATAAATATAGCAAGTAGACTAACCCGTTTGGGTAACCCCGGCTTGATTTTAGACAGTTTGCGATTTAGGACGATCCTTTCGTCAACTGTCTTAGGCAGAAGGTTTTTAAATGCCTTCTTCAGAGAATAAATTATACTAAACTTTGCCTCAAAAGACAAATTTTGAGGTATAATATTTTGTAGATGAAAAAGATTTTAGTTTGGCTTTTGATTTTATTTAGTATCGTAATTATTCTAATTAGATTTAGCAGCAAAATTGAGGAAAACGTTTTTGGTATTAGGCCGGCATCCGGTGTCTCCATTTTGTCTACCCCTGATTCAGCTACGGTTTTTTTAGATAATCAGGAGATTGGCAAAACCCCTTTTGACAATAAGGATTTAGAAGTTAGAGAATATAACGTCAGGCTGAATTCAGACGGCGCATCCTGGCAGGGCAAAGTAAAACTTAAGCCCGGTACGGTTACCATCATCAACCGTGATTTAACTGTCGATCAGGCATCTTCCTCCGGCGAGATCCTGGCTTTAGATAGAGGCAGAGGTATCACAGTAATTTCTCATCCTGCGGATTCAGAGGTGGAAATAGATGGAAAAGTTTACGGTAAAACTCCAATTAGTATTAATATAGCTTCCGGTGAACATACTATTTTAGTCAGTCACCCGAACTATTTAAAAAGGAGTATCAGGGCAAATTTGCCGGATAATTTTAATCTGACTGTTTCAGTTGATTTGGCCATTTCCGAGGCAGACTTAAGCGCTATCCCCGCTCCGGTTATGAGTGAAACTGCGGAGGTGACAGTCAAACAAACTCCCACCGGTTTTTTAAGAGTCAGAGATAAAGGTTCTTTATCAGGTAAAGAGATTGTTAGAGTGAATACGGGGGATAAATTAATTCTGCTGGAAGAATTGGGAAGTTGGAATAGGGTGAGATTGTCGGACGGCACAGAAGGTTTTGTCTCCTCGGTATACATCGAAAAAGTTAAACCTTAAGCTCCCAGATAATAAACTATGCCTATGACCAAAATTAACCAAAGCAGAACTGTGGAAAGCAGAGGTTGATCCGATAACAAAACTCTTTCCGGCGACTCACCCTCTTTTTTCTCATAGATAATATATAGATATCTCATTACTCCATAAATTACCACCGGCACGGTGGCCATTAAGTACTTAGCTTCCCCGAAGGGCAGTTCAAAACCGCCCAGTAAAAAAGATAAAGCTTGGCGGGCCTGGATAGGCGGTTGTAAAAAGGCAAAAAAAGCATAGGTTAACCAGGCAGAAGTAGCAAACATGCCTGTTAAGATATCCAGTAAACTCTCGGGATAATGAAGAAGGGTTTCTCTGTGGCGGGCAGCCTGTGCCTCCATCAAGGTGCGCTCTGATCTCCTTTTCCCAATGGCCAAAAAGAGGGCAAACGAGGTGATAGATAATAAAAACCAGACATTTAAATGCGCATCAATCGCCCAAACTCCGCCGTAAACTCTCAGGACAAACCCGGCAGCAATGACTAACACATCCAGCAGAATAACGCGTTTTAAGTAACCGGAGTAGGACAGTTGCAGCAGCAGATAAGTTAGGCAGGCAAAGAAAAAGGTTGGGGACAAGTTATAAGCAATGGGCAAAAAAATGATGATTAAAAGTAGAGCTAGGCTTGTCGCGACAGGTGCGCTGATTAGTCCCGAGGCAACAGGACGCTTGCTTTTAAAAGGATGAAGCCTGTCTCTGTCAATATCGAAAACGTCATTTAATAAATAGGTAGCTGAGGAAAAAATACAAAACAGGGTAAAAGCTTCTAAGCTCTTGATTTGGCTGGTTCTGTCCAGTAAATTGCCGGAAAAAATAAGCGCCGCAAAGACTGCAAAATTTTTTATCCACTGTCTGGGTCTTGTGGCTTTGATAAGCCCCCAAAGAAATTTAGCCATAGTATAGCTCCTAATAAAATTGTTGCTACCAAGCTTGCCGCAAACAGTTTACCTTGGGAAGATAAACTTAAAGCTATAAAGCCTAAGATAACAGATCCTAAAATGTAAAACAAGGAGATCTGCTGATGGGTTAAACCTTGCTCAAGCAATTTGTGGTGTAAATGTCCCCTGTCTCCCCAGACCGGCGAATTACCTTGCAACAGGCGCCGTGTAAAAGTGTAGGCAAAATCTGTGGCAGGAATCAAGAGCGCCAATCCTGCAGTGGCCAATTTTGCTCCCGACAAAATAGCTAATACCGCAATCATGAATCCCAGAATGGTTGAGCCGGAAAACCCGGGGAAAATTTTGGCCGGATGCCAGTTAAAGATCAAGAGACCTAAAGATGTTCCGGCTGTAATAAAAGCTAATTTAGCTACGTTGGCTTGGGCTAGGTCTGATCCTGAATTTAACTTTAAAGAAAGTACGCCTAAAACTATAGCTGAAACCGTAACTATGCCAGGCATTTGGCCGTCTACTCCTTTTGACCAGTTAATCATATTCATTATCCAAACAATCCATATTACAGCCAAGACTTGAGGCAGGATTTCTATAGCATCTAAACGAATAATGCCGCCTAAAGGATTGGTAATAAAATTAATTCCGACCCCGCTTAATACGAATATAATTGCTGCCGCAAACTGACTAATTAAACGGAAATAGGGAGAAAGATTCTGATAACGGTCATCCAGGAGTCCTATGACTAAAAGAATAGTTAGGCTGGCTAAGATTCCAATAGTAGATTTATCCAAAGATGTAAAAAGCAAAATAGTTGCCAAAAGACCAATGAAAATAGCTAGCCCTCCGGCTCTTGGCACAATTCTTTGCTGGGTGTGGGCAGGGTGGGGTCGAAGCTTTGGATTATCCAAAAGATTAAATTTTTTGGCAAAAATAATAGTAGGAGGGATGGTGAAAGCAGTGACTAAAAAGGCGGCAATAGCAGCGATCAAAAAATCCATAAATTTAAATAAAAATGAAAACTATTTTAAAAAAGGTAATCGTTAGAATAATGGCAGTCAAAAGCGAGTAAAAAAGTAAAACCTTTTTGAAAAAACCTTGTGAATAGTGCAATTGCCGGCTGATGGTTAGATTTAAGAGAGTGATTAGGATAATTACAGAGGGAATAATAAATAATTGCTGGGGACTGGCAAGCTGGGCATCTCCCCAAGGCAGAGAATAAAATAGAGGTAGCTTGGGCGGCAGGGACTTGTCTAAAATTAAGATGGAGGCAGCAATCAGTCCGGCACAAAATGCGGGTATTAGATTAAGCTGGTTTGCCCTGTTTAATTTCATGTTTCTTTCAAAAGCCGGGTTTTGGTAGTGACCCTAAATTCCATTTTTTTGCCAAACATTAAAGAGGTTTGGGCATCTATGGCCGGCAAAGACGAAATGGTAATCAAAATGATAGGTATTAAAAGCCACTGAATATATGACCAAATTATCCTGAAGATCCCCCAGTTCCTTGGTCTTTTGGGTACAGTTTTCTCATGAACAAAGATTGTGGCAAATAAGCCAAAAAAGGCAGCAGTCAGTATCCAGGAAGAGACAATTGGTAAGTTGACAGATAAAACCGATTCCTTAAAATTGGGATTGACTAGTGGAATAAATAGACTCCCAAAAGTGACAAAGATTGCCAAAAAGCCCCATTTTAAATCCCCCCATAATTTAAACAGTAACTTATCCGTTTTATCCCAAAAATCTATTTCTTTTTGGAAATATTGCTTGACAATGAAGGGAATGTGTTCCACTCCATAAGCCCATCTTTTAATCTGGAAATACTGGTTTTGAAAGGTTTTGAGCAGGGTAGTATCCTGCACCGCATCAGCAGAAATAGGTAAAAAGTGCGGGATCACTTTATAATCACCGTTAAAATGGTAGTAAGCTTTCCAGTAAAAGCCTGAGTCATCATTAACCTTATCAGGAATCCAACCCCCGATATCTAAAAGAGCCTTTAAATTAATAGACATGGAAGAATAATTCATATATTTGTCGGACCCGGCCATTTCCGCCAACTGCCAAAAGCTGGTACCGGTTGCCATAAGCCGCATTGGTGTCGGGGTTTGCCAATAATTATTGTGGTATAAAAATACTCCTGTAAATGTTCTTTTATCCCTTTGAGCCTTTGGTAGAGATAGATACTTATACAAACTGCCTGCCAAAAAATGAGGATGTATTACAAAGTCAGCGTCCAGGGTAGTTACAAAAACATTCTCCGATTTTACCCCTCTTCTTCCAAGTTCTGAAACAGCATTTTTGATCATCCAGTTTTTATTAGAGCCTTGGCCCGCAACCTCACCCTGTAGATTAAAAGGGTGAATGGTGGTAAATACGCCGGCAATTTTTCTCTCAATTTTTTTTAAATAAGCACGAGTGTTTTCGATTTTTTGTCTGTTATCCCTTTCCTCAAACCCGACTGCCAAAAATATTTTATCTTTAGGATATTTACTGTTGTAAACTGCGTTAAAAGTGGCAGACAAAACAGACAACGGTTCTTTGAAGGTAGGGATTAAAATCAGATGATCATATTTACTCCAATCGTTTTGGAAATCCGTTTTTAATCTTTGCTGCCAGTCTTGATTTTTAGCCCAATTCATCTTTCTGTAGCCTAAAATAATTAATACCCCAATCCTTAAAGCGGTGAGTAACCAGTAAACATCGGCAATTAAGATTAAATAAGCTACGGCATACGGCAAGGTGAAAGAGAGCCAGATAGGAGAGGTTAAAGCAATCCAGGTTGTCAGACCCGGTAAGATTTCCAGTATTCTTTCGAAAGCATTCTCGTGTTTTAGAACAAATTCTTTTTCTAACTTTTCAAAAAAGATAAAGCGTTGGGATAAAAGATGATGAACTACTAACCCGAGCCCCGACCCTATTAGGAAAAAAGCAGTTAAAACATTCAGCCCGGCTGATAAATAGCTTTGGCCAAAAAAGCCGGTTAAAAAACCGGCGAAGATAAAAATCACTCCCAAAAATGAATATCGGATGTTTTTAGAAAGACGCCTTAAAATTTCGGCAAGATAAAAAAATGACAGAAAGCCAATAAAAAAGACCAAAAGTATACGCATAAGTTACCCTCTAAAGATTGAATACTATTTTAACATTTTTGGTGGTTTGAAGAGCGATTTCTTCTAAAGGTAACCTTTTTAAGTTCGCTATAACTTCAGCAATTTCTCTAACACCGGCTGGTTCATTTCTTTGGCCGCGTTTGGATTGGGGTGGCAAAAAAGGGCAATCTGTTTCCAGAACTATTCTCTCTAAGGGCAAAATTTTGGCAGCTTCCCGCAAATAATCATTTTTAGGATAAGTAATAATAGCTGCAAAAGAAATTAAAAAATTAGTATTATGTATTATGTATTTTGTATTATGGGGTAGACCGGAATAACAATGGTATATACCGAACCAATCTTTGGTCATCTCCAATACCTCGTCCCAACATTCAGTATTAGAAGGATTTTTAGATCTGTCATCTCGGCAATGGACGATTAAGGGAAGATTTAATTTCTTTGCCAAATCAATTTGCGCTTGAAATAATTTTCTTTGTAAGTTTTTAACCTGATCTTCGGATAGGGAAGTCCCATCTGGAAGCTTTATATACTCTTCCTGTAAAAAATAATCCAGTCCGCATTCTCCCACTGCAACGACTTTTTCCGGATTACTTTTATATATTTCTTCTAATTCATCTAATCCCCCGAATTTAACAGCCTCATGCGGATGGATTCCAATAGTGGAGTAAACTGAGAGATTTTTAATTTTTGATAATTTTTCTGTCTGTTTTAGGGCTTGTTTACTTTTTTCAATATCAATCCCAACGTTGATAATAGTTGTTACCCTAGCCTCTAGGGAGCGGTCTATGACCTCATTTAAATCTTTACTAAATAAATCCCAATATAAATGCGCGTGTGTATCAATTAACATATTTATATTCTGGGAAAAAGCGGAGCAGAAGATTTAACTTGTCCGGAAAATTGTTTAAGAATTTTTTCTGCAGTTTGGGGTAAAAATGGTTGGAGTAAATCGGCTATTAATAGAATACGTGGAACAATTCTCTGCAGGAAAGCCTTTTGTTCGTTTGTCCCCAGTTCCCAGGGTTTTGCATTATTTATTTCAATATCTAGATCTTTTATTTCTTTTCTTATGATTTTCAATGCCACTGAAAATTGAAGGTCCTCAATCAATGATTTATATGATTCCACCCTAATGTTGTTTTCTCCCGTCGCAGATTTAAGTTTATGATTAAATGTATGATTTGTAAATAATCGGTAGATTCTGGCAACTAAATTACCTAACCCATTGGCTAAATCTGCATTATAAATTCTATTAAGCGCATCCCAAGAAAAATCGCCGTCTTCGCCAAAAGGGAAAGCTGCTAAAAGCACGTATCTTGCTCCGTCAACTCCATATTTTGCAACTAAATCTTGTGGTGAAATAACATTCCCAATTGTCTTTGACATTTTCTGGCCGTTAATAGTAAAGAAACCATGCGCAAAAACCTCTTTTGGCAATCCTTCTCCTATAGCGAGTAGCATAGTTCCCCAAATAATTGTATGAAACCACAAGATATCTTTACCTACTAAGTGTAAATCAGCGGGCCAGACTCCGTTTTGTGAGCCATAGGTATAGTAGTTAATTAAAGCCTCGATCCAAACATATGAAGTATGGGATTTATCAAACGGCAATTGAATACCCCACTCCAGATTAGCTCTTGAAATTGATATATCTTCTACCCCTTGCTTAAGTTTTCCTAAAATCTCATTTTTCCGAGATATGGGCCGAATTTTAAGTTTATCGGTAGAAATAACTTCCTCTAGTTGCTGTGTGTAATTACTTAGTTTTAAATAGTAATTTTCTTCTGAATGTTCAATCGGTTTGGTTTGGTGATCAGGGCATAAACCATTAACAAGTTCTTCTTTGGACATAAATTTTTCATGGCCCACACAATAAAGCCCTTTATAAAGTCTCGGTTTTGGGTCTATTGCTCCTCTGTCATATAGTTTTTGCAAAAAATCCTGAGCTATTCTTATATGGTCTTCATCCGTAGTTCTAATAAACCTTACATAATCTATATTTAAACTTTTCCAAGCTTCCTTAAACTTGTCTGATATTTCATCTGCATATTGTTTAGGTTTTTTGCTATGTTTTTTAGCCGCCTCGGCAATTTTTGCTCCGTGTTCATCTGTTCCGGTGAGCAATCTGGCATCGTAGGTCTTTTGTTTCCAGTAACGGGTTATTACATCGGCTGCAACAGTGGTATAGGTATGACCTATGTGGGGAACATCGTTAACATAATAAATTGGAGTTGTCGCGAAATATTTCTTCATGCGTGGATTATACCCCAAATCTCCCTAATTCCCCAAATACCCTTAATATTTATCTTTTTTTTGCAAAATAACTTATTAAAAAACCCACTGCAGCTAAAATTAAAATGCCGGTAATAATATTTAAAGAATCTAAGGCTTTTAGGACTAATAAAAAAATTAGCCCTAAAGATAGGGAAGATGATATAAGAATATTTTTTACAAAAATATTGGCTGAAAATACAAAAGCCAAAAAAAGAGGGGTAAAGAAGAATAAAATTTGCTGCCAATTTGCTTGAGTTAAGCTATCAGGATAACTTAGGTTAAAGACTTCATAAACGAAAATCCCCCAAAAAATAACAGCTGGAACGAATCTGGTCAGGAAATGACGCATGATTTAATTGTAACCTAAACTCCCGCTACTTCAAAAGTGGAGCAGGTGATAAAATACCGATTGTTTATGGATACTCCTGTAGCAACGCTTATTTGTCCTAATTGTAAAAAACAAATATCCATTGATGAAGCATTAAAATCTCAACTGGAAGGTAAAATAAGGCAAAGCTTACGTGATGAATATAATGAGAAATGGCAAAATCTGCAAAAACAGCAGGATGAAAAAAACAAAAAAGAAAAACTGGAATTGGAAGAACGGTTGGAAAAACAAAAGAAAGAGATAGATACATTTAGGGAAAATGAATTGGCGCTCCGCAAGAAAACTTTGGATTTAGAAGAAAAAGAAAAAAATTTGGAGCTTGAAAAACAACGCCAGATTGACGAAGAAAGAAAAAAAATTCAGGAAAAAACAGAAACTGAAGTTACAGAAAAATTTTATCTAAAAGAAAAAGAAAAAGATCAACTCATAGAATCTCTTAAAAAATCCTTAGACGAGGCTCAGAGAAAAGCTTCAGTTGGTTCTCAGCAGCTTCAAGGTGAAGTGATGGAGCTAGAGCTTGAGGAAATATTAAAAAGAGAATTTCCTATTGATGAAGTTTTGCCTGTTAAGAAAGGAGTTAAAGGAGCGGATGTTGTTCAGCGTATACGGGATAGGACCGGAAGAGAGGTTGGGAAAATTGTTTGGGAGAGTAAAAGAACAAAAGCTTTTAAGGCAGATTGGATAGAAGAGTTAAAGGAAAATATGAGGGAAGAAAAATCTGACATTGCTGTTTTGGTTACACTGGTTTTACCAGTTGAAGTCAACCTTTTTGGTTTCAAAGATGGCGTCTATATTGCAAGTTTTGAGGCCTTTTTACAAATTGCGAACATTCTTAGAAAAAGCATTTTGGATTTATCAGTGACAAAAGCCTTATCTGTTGGTAAAAATGAAAAAATCGAGGCGCTTTATAGCTATATAACTAGTCCTGAATTTGGTCAGAAAATTGATTCAATGTTAGAAACTTATTCAAAAATGAGGCTAAACTTGAATAAGGAAAAGATGTTTATGCAAAGGCAATGGGCTGAAAAAGAAAAAGAAATAGAAACGCTACAGAATAATACCCTAACAATGCACGGATCCTTGTCAGGATTGATTGAAGAGCCTCTATCTCAGGTAAAAAGTTTAGAATTTGAGGAAATTGAAGTATTGGTTGAAGAAACTGAAACAAATGACAACAAATGAATTTAAAAAGGCTTACAAAAATTTAAACTCTGCGCAAAAATTGGCTGTTGATGAAATTGAAGGGCCGATTATGGTAATCGCAGGTCCTGGAACAGGAAAAACGGAGGTGCTTACTCTTAGGATTGTGAATATATTGCTAAATTCCCAAGTTAATCCTGAAAATATTTTGGCTTTGACATTTTCCGAGTCCGCAAGTTTTGAAATGAGAAGTAGACTTTCAGAAATTATAGGAACACCGGCCTTTAGAGTTGAGGTAGTGACTTTTCATTCTTTTTCAAACGGTGTTATTAAGAATTACCCGGATGAGTTTCCCTTACTCTTATCGTCTGAAAATATTACTGAAACCGAGCAAATTGAATTAATTGAAAAAATAATCAATCAATTAGATTTAAAACTTTTACGTCCTTTTGGAGACCCCGTCTACTACTTAAAAGATATTTTGGGGGCTATTAATGATTTGAAAAAGGAAGGAGTAACCCCGGAAAAGCTAAAAGACTCAATTAATAAACAGAAAAAAGATTTTGAAGAGATAGAAGATATATATTACGAAAAAGGTAAATATAAAGGAGAAATGAAAGGAAAATATGCAGATCTAAAAAAGGATATTGAAAAAGTTGAAGAATTTTTCTCAATTTTTGACTCTTATCAAAAGATTTTGGCCGAAGAAAAAAAATACGACTTTAATGATATGCTGCTTGAAGTTATTAAGGCTTTGGAATTAAACAAATCTTTACTTTTAAGGTTGCAGGAAAAATATCAATATATTTTAATAGATGAGCATCAGGATACAAATGCTGCGCAGAATAGATTAATGGAGTTAATCCTGAGCTTTTATAAAAATCCGAATATATTTGTGGTAGGTGACGAAAAACAGGCAATCTATAGGTTTCAGGGAGCTTCTTTGGAAAATTTTCTTTATTTTAGGAAAATTTACCCATCGGTAAAATTGATAAATTTACAGGAAAACTACAGATCGCATCAATTGATTCTTAACGCAGCAGGCAGTTTAATCGCGAAGAATATCAGCGCAAATATATTACCGCAAAAAAAGTTAAGAGCTAATTGTGATACTAAAGCTCAAAAAATAAAATTGGCAGCAGTTTCAAGTTATGATTCGGAATATGAATACATAGCATCGGATATTAAAGAAAAAATTACAAAAGGATTCAATCCATCTGAAATTGCAGTTTTGGCGAGACGAAATTCGGATTTAATACCTTTGGCGCGAAGTTTAAATAGATTAGGCATCAAATTTATTATTCAATCAGACCAGAATATATTAAATGATTTAGAGATTCAGAAACTAATTTTAATTTTTCAATCAATTGCAAATCCCATGGATGAATCTTTACTGATTAAAATGCTGCATGTTAATTTTTTAAAGATAGATCCATTTGATGTTTATAAACTTATCGGTAATTCTAAAAAGCAAAAAAAGGCATTCTCTAAAGTAATAGAAAAAATTAATAAGCGGATAATTAAAGAATTGGATTTAAAACAAGCGGTAGTCTTGTCTTCTCTTTATTCAAAGTACAAAAATTGGATATGTGAAAATGATAATGTCCCTTTCGATAATCTGTTTATAAAAGTGGTAAATGAATCAGGTTTTAAAGAATTTATTTTAAAATCATCTGATAGATATCAATTACTGAATAGATTGAATGGTCTTTTTGATGAGATAAAATTGAGACTTTATAAAAATCCTAAATTTAATCTAATAGAATTTATAAATCTTTTACAGATTGTTGAAAAACATAAAGTGGCTTTACGAACTAAGATTGAACATTCAAGAGAAGAAGGAATAAGACTTCTTACGGTTCATAAATCAAAAGGATTAGAGTTTGAATGGGTTTACATAATTAATTGTTTTGACGGAAGATGGGGGAATTCAAGAAAGAGAGGCGCAAAGATTAAGCTTCCCTGGAAGTATTTAGGAGCCGACGTAAAAGCAGAAATCTCTTTTGAAGAAATTGAAGACGAAAGAAGACTTTTTTATGTAGCAATGACTAGGGCAAAGAGAGGAATAACATTAACTTTCTCAAAATTTGGAATAGATGGAAAAGAGCAATTACCAAGCCAATTTATAGAGGAAATAGAATCTGAATTTACGGAAATTATTGATACATCAAAATTCGAGAAGAGTTTTGATAAAGCTCAAATTTTTGATTTAACGGCATCTGCTAAATTGGATCCTAAAAATAAGGAATACTTAAAACAATTATTCTATGAAAAAGGATTATCAGTTACAGGTCTGGGTAATTTTTTGACTTGTCCCTGGAAATATTTCTTTAGAAACTTAATATCCTTACCCGATGTTAAAAATAAGAGTTTAATTCTTGGGACTGCAATACACGCCACGCTGGATTCTTTTATAAAATTCAGAAGGACTAAATCATTAAATGAACAGTATTTAATTGATAAATTCAGAGAGCTTTTAGAGAAGGAAGCAATTTCAGATGAAGATAGAATAGAGTTACTTAAAAAAGGAGAGAGAGCCTTAAAACTGTTTTACGAAAAAATTATACCGACTTGGACGGAGAATATACAAAGCGAAATGAATATAAAAGGGGTTAAATTGTCAGAAGGGATAATTCTAAACGGAAGATTAGATATGATAGAACAGTTATCTAAGACGGGATCAGTACGGGTTCATGATTTTAAAACTGGAAAGATAAAATCAAGATCTCAAATTGACGGAACAAGAGCAGACAGTAAATATAACTATAAAAGACAATTAGTTTTTTATAGAGTTTTACTGGATAGATACAAGGAAGGACTTTTTAAAATGCGGGAAGGAGCAATCGATTTTGTAGAACCTAACGGAAAGGGAGATTTTAAAAGTGAAATTTTTAGCATTACCGAAGAGGATGTAAGAGAACTCGAAAGTGTTATAAAATCTGTAGGCAGCCAAATAATAAATTTAACTTTTTGGGAACAAAAATGCGGAGATGACAATTGTGAAGACTGTAGATTAAAAGAAATGGTCTTTAATTTACCCGCCTAAATATATTTTTAGAGCTTTAAGTATTTCGAATGTTTAACAAAAGAATTAAAGAATTAAGGAAAAAACTTTTAAAGGAAAAATTGGATGGAGTTTTAATCAGCTCTATTTCGAATATTACTTTTTTGACAGGATATGCTAATTTCTCCGGAGAAGAACGGGAGGCATATTTATTAATAGGCAAGGATTTTCAATATATTATTACTGACGGTAGGTATTCCGAAGCAATAAAAAGACAAGTTGTTCATTTTAATCTTTTTGAAAGAAACCATGAAAATAAACTGGAGAGTTTGTTAAAAAGCTTAAAAAATAGAATTAATGTTTTAGCAGTAGAAGAAGATGACTTGACAGTTTTAGAACATAAGTTTTTTAAAAAACACTTTAAGAAATTAAAATCAATTAGTCTGCATACGCATCGTTCTATTAAATCAACAGAAGAAATTACTAAGATAAAAAAGGCATGCCAGTTGGGAGATCAAGCTTTTGAGCATATCCTTAAAAAAATTAAGGTTGGTATATCTGAAAAAAGTTTAGCATGGGAAATAGAAAAGTTTATCAAAGATCAGGGAGCCCAAATTTCATTTCCATCGATTGTGGCGTTTGGTAAAAACTCTTCTATTCCGCATCATCATACAGGCAATGATATTTTGGGTTCTGAATCGAGTTCAGGACAAGAAGGACTAATCATCCTTCTTGATCTTGGTGTAAAATTTGAAAACTACTGTTCTGATATGACTAGGACTGTATTTTTTGGAAAACCTAGTAATAAGCAAAAAGAGATTTACGAAACTGTATTAGAGGCGCAAAAAAGAGCTGTAAGTTTTGCTAATTCAAAGATTAAATCAGGCGAGGCAGTAAAAGCATCAGAAATAGATAAAATAGCCAGGGAAGAGATTATCTCAAAGGGGTTTCCTACTATACCTCATTCTTTGGGACATGGAATAGGTTTGGAGGTGCATGAACGCCCAAGTTTATCACCTAAAAGTAAAGACCAATTAAAGCTGGGGATGGTTTTTTCTATCGAGCCTGGGATATATATTCCGGATTTTGGCTCGCCTCGCTCGCGCTTTGGCGAAGCGGGCGGGGTAAGAATAGAGGATTTATATGTTTACGGAAAAAAAGGACTCAGCCAATTAACTAATTCGTCAAAGAAATTATTAATTATCCCCTGACTTTATAAAATTGAAAATTTCCGGCTCCTTGAATATCTTTGGATAAATCCACTTTTTTTGAAAAATCTAACTTTGTAAATGGTTTCCAGTTAGGAAAATGAAAAGTTTGAGTAATAACAATACTGCCTTTTTTTAATTCTTTTTGTAATTTTTCTTCCAATCTTTTTACCCCTTTTGCCAAAAGATAAATATAGACAATATCAGCATCCCCAATGTCGCCATTCTTGTCAAAAATATTGCCATGAAAAAAATGAGCTTTTTTTAATCTTCTGGCCTTATGTCTTGAGAACAAAACTCGCAAATATGATTGTTCTATGCCAGTAGACTCTGCTCCAAGCTTTGCTGCCTCGAGAACCACCCTTCCATCACCAGATCCTAATTCATAAAATTTTTTACCTTTTTTTACCCCGGCTAATTTTAAAACTTGCCGAATAAGCTTGATGTTAGTGGGAATATATGGAGCATCAGAACCGGCGAACCAGGATAGGGCAATTAAGCACCCTAGCAAAACTCCTCCGGATATAATTAACGTTGATTCCATATTCTTATCTCAAATACTAGATCTCAAATGTTAAATCTGAATCTTAAATCTATAAATCCATTAAAGTTTTCAGTTTTAAGATTTAGTTTTGAGTTTTGACATTTGAGTTTTGACATTTGAGTTTACTGGCGAAGTAGTTTTAAAAGAAGGACTTTAACTGGTGTCAGCTTATCAATAGCAGTAAACAGCCAGTACACCGGCCAGTCTAAAATAAAATCATAAGTACCAATGTATTCTACTAATCTCCCTCCATATCCTTGTTTAAATTTATGAAATCCAAACCACGGATCTTTGGGATCGGCATTTGGTCCTAAAGCCCCCCACATATCAAAATATTTAAGCTTTAATCTTCTTCCTAATCTAATTGCTTCCCAGGCAATTAAGTTATTGCTCATCACTTCTTTATGCTCTTGAGTGGAGCCTCCATAAGGATAGTAAAGTGTATTTTTGAATTTAAATAACATCCAGGCGGTAATAGGTGTGTTTTTATAAGTAGCAATTAATAGACGAGCCATGCCCGCATCTTTAAGCGTTTCCCACACCTTTTGGTGGTACTGCTCATTATGGCCATGATAACCCTGTCTTTTGGTGGTTTCAAAGTAAAGTTTTAAGTAAGTCTCAAGATCTTTATAATCAGTAGTCTCTTTTACTTGGACTCTGTGTTTTTGGGCGACTTTAATGTTATATCTGGTTTTGGAATGCATATTTTTCAAAAGCTCTTCTTCGGATTTTGTTAAATCCAAAACGAAATTGTATTTAGTAAAAAGCGGTCTAAGGGAAGGATGGAAGTTTTTAACTACTAATCTGTCATTGCGAGCGATTAGCGGGAGCGCGGCCTGCCTTGCCGGCAGACAGGTAATCTTGCTCAGGTCTACTTCTGGACTAGATTGCTCGCCTCGCTCGCTTCGCGTAGCCTCGTCAAAGACGGGCGAAGCGGGTTTCGTCATTTCATTCCTCGCAATGACATTAGGTTCCACCTTTATAAAAGCGCAATTCTGTTCCTTGGCGATTTTTGTTAAAGCATCTGCTAAATCTTTGTCCGGGTAAGGACCTTTGGGCAAATATCCGACACATTTTTTAGTCAAAGGGATTTTGTGTAATGTTAACTGGAAAGCTGCAGATAATTTTCCATTTCTATATATGCCATATCTTAGAACAGTAAGTCCCATTTTTTTCCTGAATTCCCCCCATTCCCAGGACTGTATCACATGGGTAACTAAGTTGTTGTATTGAGCTTTTTGGTTGTCTGAAATTGGTCGAAGATCCATCCGACCATTATACTAAAATATTTGGATGTTGGCTTTTTGGCGAAGCTCCTGGAATTTCTGGGAAAAAATTTGTGACAGTTTTTGTTGCTTTAGAGTATCAAGCGCTTCTTTCTGTTGGGAAGCAGAATCTGTAGCCCGCAGGACCTGCTTATTCTCTTCTATAAATTTGGAAACTTCTTCTGCGGATACGGTAGCATCTTTATCATAGAGCTTAGTAATAGCCAACTGAACTCTGATTTGATCTCTTAAAGTGATCCTGGTTTGACCTTGCTGAGTTAGCAGGGAATCCAAAACATCCTTGCCTCCCACATTTTTTTCAACTTCGGCAATTTTTTGATCAATTTCCGATTGGGATGGAACAGCTCCAATTTTGCCTGCTTCATTTAAAACAATCTTTTCATTTATCAGTTGATTTAAGATTTGAGTTTTGGATTGCTGATGTAATTTTATTTGCAGCTCAAAATTAGTAATAGGCAGGCCATTGATTGTAGCAGCCACGAACCAGGATTTTTTATAAATCACTAAAAGTAAAATACTAATAGCCAAAAGCGCCAAATAAAACTTTTTGGAGGATTTCAAACCGATTAGTTTATCTGGAAAGTTATTTAAAAAATTATTTAATTGCCCGCCAGGAATTTTATTTTCACTTTTCACTTTTAACTTTGTGCTTTTAACTTTTTCTGCCATTTGCCGATGATAACAGAACGAATTGTATTTTTGCAATAACTAATTTATGATTAGATTATGCAAAGAGGTTTTGCCCGTCTCTTTTTGATTATTGCAGTTTTAATACTTGTAGCTTTCGGGGTTTACCGATTAACAGCCTCTTTTTCTAAATCTCCTCCCCCTAATTTCCCTAATTCCCCGATTGTCCCCGATGTTTCCGAGTTTAATAATTATTCAAATGAGTCTTTGGGATTTTCATTTAAGTATGCAAAAGATTTAACAGTTAAAGATGATTCAGAAGAAGAGTTTAACAAAAGAGGTAATGGAAATTTTAGAAAAAATTTCAAAGGCTATGTTATATATGAACCGGCTCAGGTTTTGGGTGCGGTGACAGTTTTAGGTAAAGACGGCTCCTTTGATTCGGCGCCTCTTTCTGTTTGGGTTTTTGATAATCCGCAGGAGTTAAGCAGCCCGCAGTGGTTTGAGAAATATTGGTTTTATCCTTTTATTTGGGGAGTATTTGCCGAACCGGATAAAGGACATATCAGGCCGGAAAACGTCTCTACTGTCTCTGGGCAAACTACCAAATACGGGGTAGTCTCTTATCAGCCCGGTTCTCCTAAATTTCTGTATTTAGCTGGAGATAAAAAGATTTATCTACTTAGGATTATAGGAAACGAGGGAGAAAAGATTTTACAAAGCTTCAAATTTTTAGAGTAGGTAAATATCTACAAATCTTGCACTCCAGCCAGCTGTTTTGGCGTCATCAAAACCTAAATCAATGATATTTCCCTTAATTGCGCCGCCGGTATCTCCGGCTACTGCCATGCCATATCCTGTAATATAAACCTTAGATCGCAGCGGTATAACTTTTGGGTCAACTGCAATTACGCCTTTGCCGGCCCTCATACCTATGGCGGTCCATTCGTTGCAGCCAAGGCAGTGAGAATCATAGTGAGTGGCGTAAACTCTCATTTTTTTCCAATACTTAATTTCTCCGTCTTGGGTTTGTATACTTTTCCAAATAATTTTTGTGCCCCGAAGAATTTTTTTATTTTTTGCAGGTGTAGTCTCTACAGAAACAATTTCCCGGCTATACTCCTCACCATCATTAGAGTTTGTAATCTTGACTATTTTTGTTTTTTTACCGTCTTCACCCTCATCTAAAATTTTTTCTTCACCGGCTTCTATTTCCGGATCATCCTCATAAACTACTTTTTTGAAGATGATTTCAGTTTCTTCTTGTAACTTTTCAGTAAAACTGGATTGGGTGGTGATTGGTTGGTTAACCGGTAATGTTTCAGTCAAAGATGGGGAAGTGTTCCCAAGTACAGCCGGAGACTGTAATATATTTTTGGCAAAAAAAGTTAGAGTTAAAATTAAGGTAATCCCTAAATATCTTTCCATTCTTGAAAGTTATTATTACTACTAATCAAGCTCTCCGGAATATCTCCCAAAAAGCGTGAGACTAAGTTATTAGTTTTTTGTCCAAAATATAACCTTTGTCTGGTGTAAGTTAAATAAAGCTTTTCTTGAGCCCTGGTAATGCCAACATAACAAAGCCGCCTTTCTTCCTCGAGCTCTCCTACATCCATTAATGCCCGGGAATGAGGAAATAAGCCTTCCTCCATGCCTACCATAAAGACCACAGGAAACTCAAGTCCTTTGGCAGAATGCAGGGTCATTAAAGTGACACTATCTTGTTTATCGTTCATGGCTTTTCGTTTATCGTTTGGTACATAATTATTTTCCACCAGGGCAACATTTTCTAAAAAGGCTGTTAAATCAGGGAACTCTTCGGCTACTGAGCGCAGTTCCTTGACATTTTCTACCCGTGTTTTTCCGACCTCTGTTTGGTCATCAATATATGCTAAATAGCCTGTTTGTTGTAAGATTAAATCAAGGAGTTCTAAGGTGGAATACTTTTCCAAATTAGGCAGAATTTCTGCATAAGTTTCTAAAACTTTAACTAATCTTCCTTTACCAATTTTTTCTGCCCGTTTTAAAGAAACTGAATCCTTAGGGTTTTGCATAAGCCTTAGATAGGAAATAACATCTTTGATCTCCTTTCTTTGATAAAAGCTGACCCCGCCAACTAATTTATAAGGGATTCCAGATTTTAAGAATTGTTCTTCCAGGGCACGGGATTGAGCATTGGTTCTGTAAAGCACGGTGTAATTAGACAATTTGGATTTATCAATTTGAGATAAGATAAACAAGGCCTCTTCTATCTCGTTTCTAGTTTCCACGATTTCTATTTTTTCTCCTGCTATTTTTTCTGTCCAAAGCTTTAAGATAGGGTGAGATTTATTTTTGGAAATAACAGAGTGGGCTGCATCCAAGATATTTTGGGTGGAACGATAATTTTGCTCCAAATTGAAAACTTTAGCATTTGGGTAATCTTTTTGGAAATTAACAATATTCCTAAAATCCGCTCCTCTGAAGGAATACACACTCTGCGAAGCATCGCCAACCACACAAATATTTTTATGGCGGTTGGCCAGATATTTAGAAATTAAATATTGAGCAGGATTTGTATCCTGGTATTCATCAATCAGAATATATTGAAATTGGATTTGATAGCGGGTTAGGATGGGCGGTTTAGCCTGAAAAAGCCAGATCATTTTTAGAAGTAAATCATCAAAATCCAGGGCGTGATTTCTATCTAAGATTTTTTGGTATTCAATATAAATTTTGGCCACAGTTTCCTGGAAAAAGCCACGGGCATATTGCGGGTATTCAGTGGCAGAGATCAGTTCATTTTTTGCTCCGGAAATGGTTGAGCGGACTGCATGAGGTGAAGTCTTTTGGATTGGAATTTGCAAATTACCCATTGCTTCTTTGACAGCATCCAAAGCATCCCCTCCGTCGTAGATTGCAAAACCAGGGGGCAGACCTAAAACTTTGCCTTCGTGGCGAAGTAATTTGGCGCAAAAGGAATGGAATGTTCCCATCACCGGCTCATGTCCCAAAACTTCTGGTTTTGGAGCAAGCAATTTTCTGACCCGCTCCATCATCTCGCCAGCTGCTTTATTTGTGAACGTCAATAGTAAGATGTTTTCCGGAGGAATCTTTTTCTCGGAAATGAGATATGCTACCCGGTAAGTTAAGACTCTGGTTTTCCCGGAGCCTGCTCCGGCTAAAATTAGTACGGGCCCTTCAGTTGCCCGGACAGCTTGTTGCTGGATGGGGTTTAAATCTTCTAAAAGAGCAGACATGGTCCATATCTTAACACCTTGTTTTTTATCCGGCAAAGACTACTGGCGCTCCCTGCACCAGAGTAACTCTAAGCGGCAGTAATTTTAGCCCCGGCACCAGTTCCGGCGGATTTGTTGCCAATATCACCATCCCTTCAACCTTTGTGCCCGGCACAAACCAAATCGAGGTCAGAACAAGGGAAATAAATTTAATATTGGTTATTAACAGTGCTCCGCTATCTTTAGCATAGCCAGGCGCAGACTTGTACCTGTTTCCAAAGGGATGGAGGAAGTTCGAAAAGTAATTTTATCTAACCTAAAATAAAATCCAGATAATTATTTTTGTTGATACATTGAAATTTGGATTCGGGATAGGCTTTTAACCATCCAACGGGACCTTTTACTATTTTACTTCCAGATTTAAACTCAAAACCGAAAAGAGTTCCATTTTTTTCCTCTACATAATCAAGCTCGGCGCCGGTATGGGTCCGCCAAAAATAACCGGAGACTAAATTCTGTTGACCGGCGTTAAACTTTATTCTTTCAAGAAGAAGAAAATTCTCCCACAAGAATCCTGAATCATTGCGGTCTTTTAATGGTTTTAAATCGTCGATTAAAATGTTTCTGATACCCAAATCATAAAAATATACCTTATCCATCTTAGTGACTTCCTTACGAAGATTTCTGCTAAATCCAGAAAGACGGAAGATAATAAATGATTTTTCCAGCAAATCAATATAGCGGGAAACTGTGTCTTTACTCATGTTCAGCGAAGTTCCGAGTTCGGTTAGAGAGACTTCTGAGCCAATTTGAAAAGCTAGTAGTTTTAAAAGATCCCGAATTTTTGAAGAGTTTTTAATATCTCCAAATTCAATTAAATCACGGTAAAGATAAGCGTCGCTTATAGTTTGTAAGTATTCCCGTTTTTGAAAGAGGCTTTCGTAGGAAAATATTTCCGGATAAGAACCGTATATTAATCTTTCTTCAAGATTAATATCTAGTTCCGCCCTGTTTTGAAACGCGGATAATTCCGAAAAGGAAACAGGGTATAAATGATAGCTCCAAACCCTGCCTGTTAGGGGTTCGCTTATTTTGCTGGCCAAATCTAAAGAGGAGGAACCGGTAACCAACACCTTGAGGGTAGGAAGATTGTCCAGAATAATTTTTAAGCTGATACCGATCTCGGGTATTCTTTGTGCTTCATCAACAAACAGCATTTCATAACCTGATATCAGGGATTGTATTTTGGTTAAATCCCGGCTGGTGATAATATCTATAAAACGGCTTTGATCTCCATTAATAACCAGGGTTTTAAGATTCAATTTCTTAATAATTTCATTGGCTAGGGTGGTTTTTCCTACTTGTCTAGCGCCATAAACGATAACCCCTTTTTTAGACAAGGTAAGTTTTTCTATGATGGGAGTGGTCAAAATACGGGAAATATACACTCTGAAAGGAATATAGCATGAATTCGGCTATTTGTCAAGCGGGAATAGCGTTATTTACGCTAGTCTATGGTATAAATGGTACTAATTTTTGACAAAATTCAAATAATGAACTGGCTAACGGTGGTTTTTAGGGAATGCTTATCAATATGGGATTTTAGCCTTTTTAGCCAAGGTAAATCAATCTTAAACTGTTCCGAGATTTCCTCGGGCTTAAGCTGTTTTTCAGTAAGCAGAAATAATATTGGATCCAATTTATCCCAAGATAAAGTAATATCTGGATATGGCAATTCCTGGTAATTGGTAATATTTATAAACTGGGGAGGAATATTTAGAAATCTGGCTAAATCATAAAGCTCCGACTTGTAAAGTGAATAAAAAGGCATCATACATCCATAAAAGCCTTCGGGTCTGGTATCTGCAAGTCTTTCGCTTTTATCCAAGGTATCAACTAGTGCAGTTTTCATATTATCTGCTTGAATAAACAGATGGTAATTTATAAAGCGTTGATAAAACTTTTTAAGGCCTGATGAAGTGTGCAATCGATACGCAGACGCCTCAGTTTGATAAGCCATACCCCGCTTTAGAATAAAAGCCTCTAAACCTAGATAATTGCATATTTCGATGAGTTTGTTGGTTTGGGCAGTTCCAAAATCAAAAATCATCGCCACAGTGTTTTCTCTTAATGTCTGTTTGAGTAAGACCCCTGTAACTATAGAATTAATTTCTCCGGATATTTGTATCATGATTTTATGTAAGCCAAGTTTGGATAAATGTTTATATGTGGATTGTAAATAATCGGTTAATTTATCAGCTAATTGTTGGTCAATGGTTTTTTTAAATTTGACAGAGGAAATAACGAAAGCCTCAGGCTGGCTTGCAAACAAGTTGGGCAAGTTCATTGTTTTGGTCTATTAAAAGATAGTATACTATCTTTTAGATAATGAAGTTATCGCAAGCTTTGATTATGGACGATAATCTGCCTCCTCCGATCAAAATGACCCCAAACCTTCCTAATATCCCTAATTCCCCAAATAACGATGACCCTATATTTGAGGCTAAAATCAATAACCCATTTAGCAAGTTTTTTGAGTGGATTAAGAGTTTCATTAAAAGAAATCAAAATATTACTATTAAGATTCCAATAATAGGTATATTTGTAGCATTATCCAGTTTCAGTCTTGGGGTGGGCTCAGGGTATAACTGGGGTTTTAATACAGCGTTCTCAAAATTATTCCCAAATTCTTCTCCTGTTTTCCATAGAGCAATTTCTGTGGAGGGAGTAATGCTAAAATCCGCTTTAAATAAATATTATTTAAAAACAGAAAGTAATTTATGGATTTTAAAATCAAAACCCCCAATAACCTCAACAACCCTAAGTAGCTTGGCCAATCAACAAGTCAAAATATTAGGCAATCTAACTAAAGAGGTTAATGTGATTGAAGTATCAGAGGTTATCCCTCAAGGTACATCTTTAGAATCCTCAATCTCCCTTACCACCCCTAATATCCCTAATTCTTCTGCTCTGCCCAATCCTTCTAATAGCTTGCCTGATCCTTATCCAAACTTGTCATGGACAACAAATCAGAAAAAATTATTAATATTTACTTCGGGTAAAAGAAAGATAGAACAGGAGGGGATTTATCTGGAATCTGCCCAAATGATTGCTTTCCCGCAGGAATTTATTAATTATTATCTTGAGAAGTTAAAGGCCCAAGGTTTTAAAGAAACTTTAAATTCCATTAGTCCTGAAGGAATTGCTATCACTTATGCCAAAGATGATCTCTTTTTAACTTTTGGTGTTAAAAATATTTATCAAGGCAAAGCAGATTCCAAAAAGCTGGTAGGCTATATTGCCTATTTGGAACATAATTAATTTCCCCGATTATAAGCTGTCTTTTGAAGTTTTTATACTGCTTTGTGGTCATTCCTGTCTAAGTAATAGTAATATCATCTCAGGATCATGTGTCTCTTCAATGCGTTCATATTGACTCTGGCAAACTGAATTTAATTTTGTTATCATATTTTTCCTATGGCAGTAAAACTACTAGATTTTTGGGCTCCTTGGTGTGGTCCGTGTAAAACTATGACTCCTGTAATTGAAGAGTTGGAAAAAGAGCTGAAGGATAAAATTATAATTGAAAAATATAATGTGGATGAAAGTCCTGATATAGCTTCTAAGTATGGAGTGATGAGTATTCCAACATATATCATTGAAAAAGATGGTAAAGAGGTTGGTAGAAAAATTGGCGTTACTTCTAAAGCCGATCTGCTGCAATTGCTACAGCAATAAGAATTTTTAATTTTCAATAAATTTTCAATATTCAAAGAGGTGCCAGGTTGGTAGGAGGAATTCTCCATTATAATTCAAACAAGTTTAAGCTCCCCTGGCATAGAGTTATAAATCGGCATGGTTTTATCTCAACTACCTGTTGGGATCATATCAGACAAGAACAAAAGGCTTTACTCGAGGATGAAGGTATAGAAGTATCACGGGATTTCGTGGTAGACTTGGAAAAGTACGGCTGGTTTGGTGAGGATGATTTAACAGACCGCAATACGAAAGAGTACTCTGCTACATAATCTCAGCTATGAAAAATATTTGGATTATAGCTAATTGGAAATCTAATAAGACGATATCAGAGGCCTTGGATTGGGTTTCTAAGGTTGGACCGCAAATCCCTAAGGCAGGTAACTTAAAAGTAGTTGTCTGTCCCATGTTTTCTGTATTGTCTAAGGTGAATAAGGCTATTTCTGTTGGCAGTTTCCCCTTAACAGTTGGATCGCAGGATCTGTCACCCTTTGGGGTCGGGGCTTATACCGGGGAAGAACCGGCGGTCTTATTAAGCCAGTTGGTAGAATTATCTATCTTGGGTCACTCGGAAAGAAGAAAAAATTTTGCAGAAAATGATGAATTGGTTGCTAAAAAAGCTGCTCAGGCAATAGAAAATAATATCATTCCTTTAGTTTGTGTACAGGATTCACAGGCCGTGGTTCCGGATGGGTGCAAACTGATAGCATATGAGCCGATTTTTGCCATAGGTACCGGTGATCCCGACACTCCGGAGAATGCTGACAAAGTAGCGCAAGATATTAAACAAAAACATAATCAGGCTTTAGAAGTAATATACGGGGGTAGCGTAAATTCACAAAATATTAAGAATTTTATTAAACAGGAAAATATTAATGGAGTGTTAATCGGTAATGCTTCTTTGGATGCGGCAGAGTTTATTAAGATCGTTAAGGAGTGTGCCGGTGAGACAAATTAGATTTCCCGCTAAGCGACAAAATCCTCCTTTTGTGGTAATTTCCGGTTTTATGATAGCCCTGGTGGTTCTGTTTATTGCGCTAGCGACAAACCTGTTTATGGTCTTTTTCTCCTCCGGTTCGGTAGGGAGCTTTAATTTGTTGGGTTATCCTGTTAAATCAACCGATAATAAAGTTAATATTCTGTTTTTAGGAACTGCCGGCGCAACTCATGACGGAGCAAATTTAACCGATACCATCATGGTTGCCTCCTATAATCTTAAAACGAACCGGCTCTATTTTATTTCTATCCCCAGGGATTTATGGCTGCCTGAATTAAGAAGTAAAGCCAATGCTGTTTATCAGATGGGACTTTCGCAAAAAAATGGCTTAGGACTGGCTAAAATAGTTATGGGTAATATCTTAGGATTGCCGATTCATTACGGGGCGAGAGTAGATTTTAGAGGATTTATTCAGGCTGTGGATCAATTGGGGGGTATTGATGTTGTGGTGGACAATGCTTTTGATGATTACAATTTCCCGATTGCCGGCAAAGAAAGAGATCTTTGTGGATATGAAGAAAAAGAGGTAGATTTTTCAGAGGAGGAAGCGAAACTGTTAAATATTGAGCCGGGAAAGAGAAAAGTTTTTATCTCACCTGATCTAAAGGTCGCTACAGATTCTGCCCAGGAAGATAAAGGAGCAAAATATTTTAGCTGCAGGTATGAACGTTTAAGTTTTAAACAAGGTTTGCAGCATATGGACGGAGGATTGGCTTTAAAATTTGTCAGATCGAGACACGGCACCAATGGACAAGGTTCTGATTTCTCAAGATCCAAAAGACAGGAAAAAGTCTTGCAGGCAATCAGGAAAAAAATACTTTCACCTGAGTCGCTATTTAATATTGCCAAAATTTCGCAGTTAATTAAAACTTTCGGTCAAAGCATCGACACAGATATTCAACCAAGAGACGGATTTGAATTATATAAATTGTCTCAGGAACTGGATCAAACACGAAGCTTTGTCTTAGATGATTCGCCTAAACTTGGCTTACCGGATAAGAGACGGTCTTTACTTTTACATCCTCCTGCCTCAGATTATGGGGGAGCTTATGTATTGGTTTCTCAAGATGATGACTTTTCTATTATCGCCGGATATGTTAAAAAAGTACTCTTAGGAGAAATCGAAAATGAAGCTTCTTCTGCTGCATGGACCGGCAATAAGTAGTTCCAGAGCTCAACTAATTAGTATTAAACAAAAATTTAATGTAAATGATGTAGTAGTTTTTGAGCAAGGAGCCGACTTGGAAGATATAGCCGGTAATTTAGTATCTACCTCGCTTTTTCCTCAGGAAAGACTGGTTATCTTAGAAAATCCTCCCGCAGATTTTATATTTCACTTTTCACTTTTCACTTTTCACTTTTCACTTGTGTTGTGGTTTGATCATGAATTGCCAAAAGCTAAGCTTTTAGAGTATACAAAAATAGGGGCGCAGGTTTTCTATTTTCCTGAAAGCAAAGAAATTACGGGTTTCCCCTTTTTGGATCTTTTGGCAAATAAAGACAATAGAGCTTTTTTGGAAATGGAAAAACTAAAAAAAACAGGATTCGATATTTTTTATCTTCTAACTATGTCTTATTATTTACTCCGCAATTTGGTAACAACTCCAAAGAATGCCCCGCAGTTTGTGAAAGATAAACTGCAAAGACAAAGGAAGAATTTTGACTTAGAGCGGATTACAAAATTATATAAAAGTCTAATAGAAATAGAATTTAAACTAAAAAAGGGTTTGCTGGAGCAGTCCCAGGCAGAATTCTTACTGGTTAATCAATTTACAGAGAATTAAACCTGCTGATTTCCCTGCTCATTAAATCTACATCTTTTTGATTAACTTTACCATCCCCATTCAAATCCGCCTTCTTGTTTTTAGGGTTCCCGCCAAAATTTTGCAGTAATATGGCATTGTCTGCTGAATTTATTTTTCCGTCACTATTTAAATCATATCTACTAAGATCTTGTAAGGAAGGACTAGCGCTAGGAGTGGCAGAGGGGATGGCAGGAGGATTGCTGATAAAATCCAAATCCTCACCTAATTTAACAGCAGGCAGCTCCTTATCGAAATCACCTAATTTAAATAAAATATTAGATTGTCCTTTGGCAGATACAATAGTCAGTTTGACAGTAGTGTCCTGAGTTGGCAAAAAAACTTCAGCAAAATCTGCCGTCCTGATTTGAGATAGGGTAATTAGAAAATTGCCGGAAACTTTAATTAAGGCAGACTGTAAAGAGGCATCAGCCATAGAAAGATAAGCAATTCCTTCGTCTAAAGGTTGATCCCCGGCGAAACTGGAGCCGATCACCGGCCTAAAGTTTATTTGGCTGGAGGCGGGGGTAGCGGTGGTAAATTTGAGGATGTCTGTTGCAGTTTTGCCTGAAATGATTTTGTATAGATATTCTGTTTTGGGCAGAAGATTTTTTACAGTGACATAGTGAACCGAATGAGCGGACGGTAATTTAGTATCCCGCTCATCTAAAACAGCTTGTTCATTAGGGTTTGTCTGCCCATAGGTTAAAAATGAAGCAACCGGAGTTTGTGTGTGCCAGGAGATGGTTACAGAGTTATCCGTAATATTTGTAATGGTGATATTTTGCGCCTTGATATCCGGCGAGGCTTGAGAGATAAATCCTTGTTCCTTCAGTACCAAAAGTACTCCGGCGATTATACCGAATAGAATCATGCCAATCCCTAATATAGTGGGTATTCTGAATTTAAAAATTTTCATGGAGTTGACTTGAGCCCCGAGATATCAAACTCAGGGTTAATTGGTTCGATAATTTGCTGCACCTTAGCAGAAATCTCCACTTGGGATCTGGTGTGTAATATATCAAATACTACCCAGGCTAAAAAGGTAATAAAAGTTAAAATCGCCGCCGCCAGCCATTCTTTTTTTGTCATTTTAAAAAGTATGCCTTTCCTGTAATGGCCATAATTAATTTGTTCCCTTCGTTTACTTTTGATAACGATAAATGATCAATGGAGATTAACCTATCACTTGTCTTTAATTCCTGCAATAATAAAACTAAATTTTTATAGTCGCCTTCGACATTAAAGTTAAAAGTAATTTCCGCAATTGTGCCTGTTTTTTCTTCCGCTTTTGTTTCCAAATTGAGCGGTTGAAATTGTAAAGCGGAAATAGAAGCGTCACGATTTTTTGCCATTTGTTCTAAATTCCTGATGACGGATTTTAACTGAACAGTATCAGGAATAGCTGATGCTATTTCAGATTTTACATCAGCATTTAAGTTCTCTAATTTCTGTTTTCCTAAAGATAAATCGTTGGCCTTTTTGTTGACTTTCTCTAAAACCTGTTTTGAATCTGCAAGTTTCTTTTGTAAAACCAGGATGGTTTCCACAGTCGGCTTGACTGCGAAAATTATAAAAACAGTCATGGTAAAAAGAGTAAATATGGCGGCGCCGTATGTTTTCACAATGGGCAATTTGCCGAAAGGTTTTATATAAGTAAAATATCTGGTATAAATTTGCGACCCAAGTCTCATAAGTTTTTCTCCTCTGAGGATAAATTCGCCTGCGCTTTAATAGAAAAATTTAACATGTCCTTTTCCAGGGTGACACTTACGATATTAACATCGGAAAAATTAGAGTCCTGTTTTAACCCTTGGGCAAAATTTGCAGCATCGAAATGATTTTGGGATTGGGCGGTCATTTCTATATTTATTTTGGAGACGTTTTTGTCCAAATTTAGATTGAGGATTTTGACACTAACCGGAGTTTGGGCAGCAATTTTTTGTAGAATCTGCGCATAATCAGCATAGTTTGTCCGGAAAGAAGAGATAGTGGAAAGTTTGAACTGGGTTTGTCTGATTAAGATTTCAAACGGTTTAAGGCTTTCAATATAGGGAATTTGTTGTTCAATAGTCTCCTTTTGGGCAGCCATATCTGCGTCTAATTTAAATCTGGCAATAAAAGCTGAGAGCACCAAAGCTTCCACAAGAATAAATATGAAACGCCCGGTGGATAACAACCAGCGGATGAGTCTGGTGAAAACTTTTTCCGGGTTGCTTTGCGGTTTCAATAAATCAAGATGAATAATTAACCTGGGACTCAGTTTATTGGGCATAAGCACATTATACTAGGGATTAGGGATTAGGGGTATAAGCAAAGCTTCCCTTCGCTTCGTGAACGTAGGGGTTAAGTTGATAAGTTTTTTGATAGACGTGATTTTAGTCTTGCAGCTTTATTGGGGTGGATTAGTTTGACCTTTGCTGCTTTGTCTAAAGCAGAATAAGCTGCTTGTAAGTCTTTTGTAGCTTTAGTGGTTCGTGCTTTTTTGATAAGCGCCTTTAAAGCAACTTCTCGTTTTTTATTGCGGGCTGTTCTGGTTTTATCTTTTCGAACCTTTTTAATTGCTGACTTAATGATAGGCATGAGTGGAATATTAACACAGGGAGTATCTTGCTGCAAGATTGTGATATAAAATAACACTACATGGTTAAAAATATTCTTTCTCTTTTGTATTCAAGGCAATCCTCAATTTTATCCGGAGCTTTTATTATCATGGCCACTGTTATTTTGTCCAAGATTTTAGGTCTGGTCAGGGACCGTTTGCTGGCTCATCTCTTTTCTCCTGATCAGACCGAAATATTCTTTGCAGCTTTTCGTTTGCCTGATTTGTTTTTTCAACTCCTGATACTGGGCGCTTTATCAGTAGCTTTTATTCCTGTTTTTACGGAAATATTTGAGGATAAAGGCAGGCAGGAAGCTTTTGAGATGGCCCGTTCGGTGTTAAATGTTGCCTTGTTGATTTTCATTTTGGCAGCAGTGTTTATCTATATTTTTGCTTTTCCTCTGACCTCTTTTTTGATAGTTCCCGGATTTACTCCTGTCAGACAAGCAGAAGTAGCAAGCCTAACTAGGATTATCTTGCTGGGAGAAGTTATTTTGGCCGTAGGTTCTTTTTTCATTGGCATTTTGCAGTCTTTCCAAAGATTTATTATTCCTGCTTTTGCCTCTGTTTTTTATAATCTGGGAATAATTTTGGGGATCCTCTTTTTCTCTAAAACGCTTGGTATTACCGGTGCCGCTGTAGGAGTTTTAATAGGAGCCGTTCTGCATACATTAATTCAGTTGCCATTGGTTTTTTCCATGGGTTTTAGGTTTAAATTTCCTGTTAAATTATTGCATCCCGGGGTCAAAGAAATTATCAGGCTGATGAGCGTGAGGAGTTTAGGTTTGGCAGCGGAGCAGATCAACGAGACAGTGGGAATGGCGTTGGCTTCTTTGTCTGCCGTAGGATCGGTAACTTATCTGACTTTTGCCCAACACTTGCAGGTGGTGCCGATTGGTCTTTTTGGCGCCACCTTGGCTCAGGCTGCCTTACCGGTGCTTTCTGCAGAAAGAGCCAGAGGAAAAATAGAAGAATTTAAGATTACGCTTCTGACTACTATGCATCAGATTCTTTTCCTGGCTCTGCCCGCCACGGCCATCTTGATTGTGATCAGAATTCCCGTGGTGAGATTAATTTTTGGGGCCGGCCAGTTTGATTGGAAAGCCACAGTTTTAACCGGAGCCACATTAGCTTTCCTGGCTGTGGGGCTGGCAGCGCAATCAATTTCCTTGCTTTTTGTTCGGGGTTTTTATGCTTTGAAAGATACCAAGACTCCGGTTTTTGTCTCGCTTTTTGTGGTAGCTTTAAACATTATATTAAGTGTTTCTTTTATTTCCTTTTTAAAGCTGCCGGTTTGGAGTATAGGTTTGGCTAACTCGGTCGCTGCTTTAGTTTCTGCCGCCTTGCTTTTTTATTCCCTGCATTTAAAAGTTGGCAAGTTTGACTTAAATCAAGTGTTGGTTCCGTTTTTAAAAATGCTGATGGCTACAGTTATCATGGGCGTAGCTTTGTATATTCCCATTAAATTGTTGGATGCAGTGATTTTTGATACCACCAGGACTGTTAATCTGTTATTGTTAACCGGAATATCTTCGGTTTTTGCCCTCAGTGTTTATGTAATTGTAGTTTGGTCTTTGCAAGTAAGAGAGTTGCAAACTTATGCTCAGTTAATTAAAAAAGCTGCCAAATTTCAAGACAAACTTAAATCTTCTGAAATTATTACTCCGGGTCAGGGACAGTTTGATATTTGATAAAATAACTGCATGTCAAATATTAGAAACTTTTCCATTATAGCCCACATTGATCACGGTAAATCTACTTTAGCCGACAGGTTACTGGAGATTACAGGCACTGTGCCCAAAGATAAATTACAACCGCAGCTGTTGGATTCTCTTGCTTTAGAGCGCGAACGCGGCATTACCATCAAACTTGCGCCGGTCCGTTTATCCTATACTTTTAATTTTGAACTTTACACTTTAAACTTAATTGACACTCCCGGCCATGTAGATTTTTCATACGAGGTATCACGAGCTTTAGCTGCTGTAGAGGGAGCAGTGCTTTTGGTGGATGCAACTCAAGGTATCCAAGCTCAGACTTTGGCTCATGGACTGGCAGCTTTGGAACAAAATTTAACCTTGATTCCGGTGATTAATAAAATTGATTTGCCCAATGCTGATATCGAGGGAGTAAAAAAACAACTGACAGAAACATTCGGTTTCAATGAAGATGAGATTCTGCCGGTCTCAGGTAAAACCGGCCAGGGGGTAGACAAATTATTGGAAGAAATTGTTAACAGAATTCCGGCTCCAAAGGAAGATTTGTATACCCCAACCTCCCCAAACGTACTAAAAGCCCTAATCTTTGACTCTTTTTTTGATTCTTATAAGGGTGTGGTGGCTGGTGTCAGGGTGGCTGAGGGTGAAGTGCCAAAGGTCGGCGCCGGCATTAGATTTTTGGCAACAGGAGCAGAGGGTCAGGTTTTGGAAAAAGGTTATTTTACCCCGCAGCTGACCCCCTCGGATCAGCTAAAGACGGGGGAAATTGGTTATATAGCCACAGGCATTAAAGAACCTGATCTGGTCAGGGTGGGTGATACGATAATATCCGCCTCCGAGGTGGAAGAAATGAAGCTACACCTCAGAGGTGTAAAGTTAGAACCACTGCCCGGTTACAGAGAAGTAAAACCCATGGTGTTTGTTGGTCTTTTCCCGATTGATAATAGTGAGTATTCTCAAATGAGAGATATTCTATCTAAATTCAAATTAAACGACCCAGCCTTTTCTTATCAACCGGAACATTCTCAAGCTTTAGGTTCTGGGTTTAGATGTGGGTTTTTAGGATTGCTTCATACAGAGGTAGTACAAGCAAGATTATCTTCTGAATATGGAGCGGATCTGATAGCAACGATTCCTTCTGTAGAGTATATAGTTGATGGAAAGATTTTAGATAATCCGGCAGATTTTGATTTGCAAGCTCAAGAAGTTAAAGAACCTTGGGTAAGATTGGACATCTTCGTGCCGCAAACTTTTTTGGGTCCGGTGATGGATTTATTACAAGATAAAAGGGGAAAGTTTTCTAATATGCAGCATTTTGGAACACAGGCAGAGCTAACCTATGAAATGCCCTTATCAGAAATGGTGACCGACTTTTATGATAAGCTGAAATCCATTTCCTCGGGTTTTGCCTCTTTAGACTGGCAGTTTTTGGAATTTAGGGAAGTTAATGCAGTTAAGTTAGATATACTGGTAGGGGGAGAGAAAGTGGATGCTTTGTCTCAAATTGTATACAGGCCGAAAGCAGAAAGTTTAGGTAGGAGGATGGTGGAAAAATTAAAAGAAGTATTGCCGCGGCAAAATTTCGCTATTGCCTTACAGGCCGTTATTGGCGGGCAAATTATTGCCAGAGAAACAATTCCTCCGTTCAGAAAAGACGTGACTGCAAAACTTTACGGAGGAGACAGAACCAGGAAAGATAAATTACTGGAAAAACAAAAGAAAGGCAAAAAGAAAATGAAAATGATCGGAAATGTAGAAATACCGCAGGAAGCCTTTTTGAGTATTTTAAAATCATAGGTTATGAATAAATATTTCAATGTTACGCACGCAAGGTCTCACCTTGCAAGGCTAAAGTAAGCTGATTTTGCGTAAGTCCTGCTATCTTGATTAAATTCTTAAACTATGCTTACACTTAAAGTAGTAACCTACTGGGAGAGGAGGTGGTTTAAATGAAAATGCTTAATCAGGTGGCCTTCGTTCTTTTGCTGGTCGGTGGTTTGAATTGGGGTTTGGTTGGACTCTTAAACTACAATCTTGTGGATTCATTGCTTGGGGGGCTTGGCCTTGCCGGTTTAGTTTATACGTTGGTTGGGGTATCAGCCGTCTATATCGCAGCCACTGAGTGGAAAATGGTAGGTAAAAAGTAATCATTACCTAAAGATTTTAGGATTAGAGTTTTGCAATCTCGTCACGTTCACAAAAAGAATGTGGCGAGATTTTGTATAATGAGTCCATGAAAATTGTAAAACCAGCTAAATTATCTGCCGGTGATGCTATTGGAATTGTGGCATCCTCTTTACCAGTGCTCCCATCTTTTAAAGAAAATTACGAAAAAGGGAAAGGAGTGATTTACGATTTAGGATTTAAGATCAAGGAAGGAAAAACAATAAACAAGGTTAAATGGTGGATGGCGGCAGCTCCCAAGGAAGCAGCAGAAGATATAAACTCCATGTTTGCTGATAAAGACATTAAGGCTATTATGGCTCAAACAGGTGGTTATTCCGCAATCTCTGTGCTTGAGTATTTAGACTATGAATTAATAATTAATAACCCTAAACCCTTCATCGGTATGTCTGATGTAACTAATTTTCATTTGGCCCTTTTTACAAAAATTGGACAAGTAGGTTTTCATATGGATGATGTCACCTTTGGTTTTGGAGCAAGGGAATCTGAAGAAGGAAGCTTGCTGGAGGCAGACAAGCAATTTTTCCTGGATTTTTTAACTAAAACCGAAGCTCCGGGTAAAATTAATCCTTTAACTGACTGGGAGCAGTGGCGACATGGAAAAGCAAAGGGAAATTTAATTGGTGGGAATTTACATTTAATGTGTCAATTGGCCGGGACCAAATATTTTCCGCCAAAAGAAAGTTTCGAGGGAGCTATATTATATCTGGAGGAAGTGGGAGAATCTTTATATAATATAGCCGGATTCTTGACCCAGCTAAAATACTTGGGAGTTTTCGATAGAATTTCCGGTTTACTTATAGGAAAAATAACTTATATTAAACCTGCCAGGGAAAAAGAAATAGTCGAACCCAGTTTACAGGAATTAGTTTTAGACATATTAAAAGATTATAAATTTCCCATTATGGCGAATTTGGATTTTGGCCATTTTACAGTTAATATTCCTATGCCGGTCGGGATAAAAGTAGAGTTTAATACCTCCAAAATGGAATTAAACTTTTTAGAATCACCAGTGATTTAGCCTCTTGTGACTTGGCAGTTGGGGCATCTCAGACTTTGGGCTTCATAAATTTTGGCTGTTTGGTTAGACAATTTAAAATTTAATGCTGATCCTTCATCAATGGTAAAAATATCTGGACTATTATCAAAAGAAAGCGTGGCTTGTCCTCTAACCAGCATAAATGCTATTTGATCATTTTCTTCTAGATAGAGAGGATTTGCTTGCTCGGTTGTGTTATTGAAGGCTAATCCAAAACCTTTGTCAAATGTTTTTTTGGTAATACTTTTAAAATAACCAGTAGAACCAAAGGGAGTGGCTATTGCAACACCGTCTCCTATATACAGCTTGATTTCTGATATTGTGAATCTAATGGCATGGATTGGTTCGATGTTGCGGATGACAAAATCATTTAAGGCAAAAATAGTTTTGTATAAAACAGTTGTCTGGAGTTTTTTGTACTCTTTAAGATGTAGTTTGCCCTCAACTAAATTTTTCAACACAGTTTGATCTTCATGCTCCAAACACTTTTTACAAATCTGGCTATTCCTCATAGGTAGCTTAGGAATCCCTGGATATTCTTTTTCAGCAGACAAAAGAGTGCCATCGCCGCCGAAACTGAAGATTAGATCAGGATTATGATCAACTACCTCAAGCCCTGAAGATTTAACTAGACCCTCTAAACTACTGGCATTTTTACCAAAAAGCAACACCTTCATATAAGGAATGATACTACAAATTCAATAGAAAAGTTTCACTCTTGACAAATAGTTAGCAGTCATGGTAAATTAGTGCTAGTTTTTCCTATGACTGATTTGACTGACAGACAGAAGGCGCTTTTGAAAGCGATTATTGAAGAATATATTGAGTCGGCAGAGCCGGTTGGCTCTGAGGTTATTGAGAGAAAGTATGATTTAGGAGTCTCCCCTGCTACTATCAGGATTGAAATGGGGAAGTTAACAGATGCCGGGTTTTTACGCCAGCCCCATACTTCTGCCGGTAGAGTACCGACTTCCATGGGTTTTAAACTATATGTGGCGGAGTTAATGCAGGAAAAACAGCTGCCTGTCACAGCTGAAGTTTCCATTAAAGAGCAACTTTGGCAGGAACGCCATAGACAGGAAAGAGTACTTAAAGAGGCAGTTAAAGCTTTGGCTAAACAATGTGACATGTTGGGTTTGGCAGTAGATAACGATGGACAAGTTTTCTATGCCGGTGCAGCCAATATTTTGGACTGGCCTGAATTTTATGATATTGATGTAGCCAGGTTCGTATTGAGTTTATTTGATGAGTTTCCGAGATTACAGGATTTGATTGGCAGGGCGCATGGTTCTGATCCGGTTCATATATTATTTGGTGAAGATTTGGAGTTTGAGAACTTACGTCCGATAGGATTTGTTTTTACTAAGTTTGAATTAGACCCTGCCAAAGACGGGATAGTTGGGGTAATAGGCCCTGCCAGGATGAATTTTTCTTTAGTGTTGCCTTATGTTAAATATGTGAGAGACTTGATACAGCAAGTAGGGAGGGTGTAAGTATGGCTAAAAAAACAGATAAAGTACAAGAATTAGAACAACGGATATCTGATCTCGAGAATCAGTTGAAGAGAGCTGTGGCTGATTATCATAATTTGGAGAAAAGAGTGGCTGAAGGCAGGTCAGAACTAACTAAGTGGGGCACAGGTGAACTACTGGTTAAGCTGCTGCCGGTTTTGGATCATTTGGAGCAGGTGGTCGACCATGGTCGACCTACCCTGAGCGAGCAAAACGAGTCGAAGGGCTGGTTTCAGGGAGTGGAGCTGGCTGTTAAAGAATTTAAAGGTGTTTTGCAGTCTGAAGGATTGAGTGAGATTGCCACAGATGGTCAATTTGATCCTGGCTTACATGAGGCAGTTGACATACAGGAAGGTGATGATAATATAATTTTAAGGGTAGTAAGACGTGGATATAGGTTAAATGGAAAAGTGTTAAGGCCGGCCCATGTGGTAGTAGGTAGGAAAAATCCTCCTGCAATGGAGGAAACGGAAAATTTGCCCGGTGGAGAAACCCAATCAGAATGACAGAAAGAATAATATGGCAAAAATAATTGGAATAGATTTAGGTACAACAAATAGCGCAGTGGCCGTGATGGAGGGTGGTAAACCCAAAGTCATCCATTCTGCTGAAGGGGAAAATATTATCCCCTCTGTGGTTAATCCTGTTAAAAATATTGTGGGTAGGGTAGCTAAAAGACAAGCTGTTGTAAATCCTAAAGAAACTATTTTTTCTATAAAAAGACTGATGGGTAGAAAGTTTAAAGACCCGGAAGTCCAGCGCGATATTAAATGGCTTCCCTATACTATTAAAGAAGGCCGCGAAGGTATGGCTGTGGTGGAGGTAGAAGGCCATGAATATACTCCCCAGGAAATTTCCGCCCAGATTTTGCAAAAAATTAAATCAGATGCAGAAAGTTATCTTGGTGAAAAAGTAACTCAGGCAGTGATTACTGTGCCTGCTTATTTTGACGATGCCCAAAGACAAGCCACCAAGCAAGCCGGAGAAATAGCCGGCCTTAATGTACAAAGAATTATCAATGAACCAACAGCTGCCGCTTTGGCATATGGGTTGGATAAAGCCCATGCCCATACCATTGCTGTTTATGATTTGGGCGGCGGCACTTTTGATATTTCCGTTTTGGAACTTGGAGAAGGAGTATTTGAGGTTAAAAGTACCAATGGCGACACTCACTTGGGTGGTGATGATTTTGACCAAGTAATTTTAGATTATTTTGCAGAAGAATTTAAGAAAGAAAACGGGATTGACCTAAAATCTGACAGACAAGCTTTACAAAGACTCCGAGATGCTGCAGAAAAAGCCAAGATTGAACTTTCTTCTACACAAGAAGCAGAAGTTTCCATCCCCTTTGTTACAGCGGATTCATCCGGTCCCAAGCATTTAGAGATGAAGTTATCCCGGGCCAAGCTGGAGGCAATGGTTAAGCCATTGATTGATAAATCTTTTGATGCGGTTAAATCTTGTATCAAAGATGCCAACCTGCCTGCCGGCAAGGCAGGGATTGAAGCCAAAAATGTTGACGAAGTAGTTTTAGTAGGAGGAATGACCAGAATGCCATCTGTACAAAAAGCAGTGCAGGAATATTTTGGCAAAGAACCTCACAAGGGAATTAATCCTGATGAAGTGGTGGCCGTTGGAGCCGCCATTCAAGGTGGAGTTTTAGGAGGAGAGGTTAAAGATGTATTACTTTTGGATGTTACACCTTTGACTTTGGGTATAGAAACTTTGGGAGGAGTCAGGACTCCTTTAATCCCCAGAAACAGCACTATTCCTACTTCTAAATCCGAAGTTTTCTCAACAGCTGCAGATAATCAGCCGGCAGTAGAAATTAATGTTTTGCAAGGTGAAAGAGAGATGGCTGCTGATAATAAATCATTGGGCAAATTTGTGTTAGACGGAATTCCTCCGGCCTCAAGGGGCGTGCCGCAAATTGAGGTGACTTTTGATATTGACGCCAATGGAATCTTAAATGTAACAGCGCATGATAAAGCCACCGGCAAAAAGCAAAATATCACTATTACCGGTTCCACTGGTTTAAATAAAGAAGAAGTGGAGAGGATGACCAAAGAAGCAGAAGCTCATGCAGAAGAAGATAAAAAGAAAAAGGAAGAAATTGAAGTCAGAAATACAGCGGATAGTTTAGTCTATTCAACTGAGAGAACCCTAAAAGATGCAGGGGATAAAGTTTCAGCTGAGGTTAGAACTGATGTTGAACAAAAGGCCAATGAGTTAAAGGAGGCTTTAAAGAGCGGGTCGACTGAAGATATTAAGTCCAAAGCAGATAGTTTGGCAGAGGCTGCTCAAAAAATAGGCCAGGCCATGTATTCCTCCTCCGCTCCTGGTGGAGCTACGGAAAGACAAGCAACTCCAGATGAAGAGTCAAAAACTGAGGACTCGTCCTCCGAAGCTTCAGCGAAGGAGGAAGCAGTGGAAGGTGAAGTAGTAGAAGAAAATAAAAAAGATTAAAGATTCAAGATTAAAGATTAAAGATTTTTTGCCTCGGGGCAACCGAGGCTTTTTTAGTTTAGATGAGGTAAAATACGCTTATGGCAAAAAGGGATTACTACGAAATATTAGGAATAAATAAATCAGCAACCGATGCAGATATTAAGTCTGCTTACCGCCGTTTGGCCAGAAAACATCATCCGGATATAGATAAAAGCTCCGGAGCAGCTGAAAGGTTTAAGGAAATAGGTGAAGCCTATCAAGCCTTATCTGACCCGCAAAAAAAGCAAGCCTATGATCAATTTGGTCACGCCGCTTTTGATCGTGGAGCCGCCGGTTTTGGAGGTGGTTCCCCTTTTGGCGCTGGGGGCAATCCATTTGGTGGAGGTTTTAAAACTTATTCCTGGTCTTCAGGTGGAGGAAATCCTAATGTAGAGTTTGATTTTGGCGGGTTTGAAGACCCCTTTGATTTATTTGAACAAATTTTTGGGGGTGCAGGTTCACCCTTTGGTCAAGCTTTCAAAAGAAGGCCAACTTATCAAATGAGCATATCTTTTGATGAAGCGATCAAGGGAGTAACTAAAGAAATTGAGATTGAGAGCAGAAAAAACCAAGGCAGAATTGAAAGAAAAAGAATGAAAATTAAAGTTCCTGCGGGAGTAGATAATGGAACCAAAATAAGGTTTGGGGATTTGGATATCGTCTTTCAGGTTAATCGTCATCCAGAATTTTTAAGAGAAGGGGCAGATATTTTCTCAGAAATTACAATTTCCATCCCCCAGCTGGTATTAGGGGATGTATTTGAAGTAAATACAGTGCAGGGAAAAGTTCAAGTCAAAGTCCCTCCGGGTACCCAGCCGGGGTCGCTGGTTAGATTAAAAGACAAAGGTGCGCCTAGATTAGGTTTTACAGGTCATGGCGATCACTTCGTCAGGGTTAATCTAGAAGTCCCCAAAAACCCTTCAAAGCAAGAAAGACAACTATATGAGGAATTATATAATTTAGGTAACTCCAAGAAAAAAAGCTGGTTTTAATTTCAGCTTGACTTCAAATTTTTAAAGCAGTAAAATGTCCCTGGTTAACATTCCAATGTATACTTGGGAAGGTGGGCTAGCCCACCTTTTTTAAAAAATATGGCACAAGCACGAACAGAATTTGCAGCAGCATTAAATCAAATAGCCTCTGAAAAAGGGGTAGATACAGAAGTGGTTTTAGATGCCATCCGTCAAGCAGCCCTAGCTGCCTACAAGAAGGATCTCACCCTAAGAAATGAAGCTGTCCCTGAGAATTTTGAGGAATTTACTTCTAAAGTAGATCCGGTAACCGGCGAAATTTCGATTTTAGATGGTGAAAAAAATATCACTCCTCCGGGTTTTGCCCGGATTGCAGCCTCAATTGCCAAACAGGTGATTATGCAAAAGCTAAATGAGGCAGAAAGAGGAGCAATTTTGTCTGAGTACGAGAGCAAAGTAGGCACAGTTATTTCCGGCAATATTCAAAGGCAAGAAGGGAATACTTTTTTTGTGGATTTAGGCAGAGCAGAAGGAGTATTGCTTCCCTCCGAACAGGTCCGCACTGAAATCTATCATACAAATTTGAGGCTAAAGTTTTTGGTAAAAGAAATTAGAGAAGGCGGCAGAGGTTCAGAAGTGGTGGTCTCCCGCTCAGAGCCTGCTTTAGTTAAGGCTTTATTTGCTTTAGAAGTGCCGGAAATTCAATCGGGTTCTGTAGAGATTAGAGTGATTGCCAGGGAAGCAGGTTCCAGAACTAAAATTGCTGCCATTTCTACTCAAGAAGGGGTGGATCCGGTAGGTAGCTTGGTAGGTCAAAAGGGAGTCAGGGTTCAAGCTGTGATGAGCGAACTGGGAGAGGAAAAAATAGATATTATTAATTATTCTGAAGATCCGGCAAGATTTATTGTTGCAGCTTTGTCTCCTGCCAAGGACATTCAAGTTAAGTTAGATGAAAAAAGTAAAATAGCTACAGTTACTGTGCCTCAAAATCAGCTTTCTTTGGCCATTGGAAAAGGCGGACAAAACGTCAGGTTAGCTGCCAAATTAACCGGTTGGAAAATTGATATAGTAGGGGCAGAAGAACCCGCCGACGCCGACTCGGCCTCCGTAGCCACTTCGGCGAAGGAAGCAGCTATGGCGGGCAAGCCAGAAAAAGATAATAAAGAAAAATCTGATGAAGAGCCTAAATAGTATGAAAGCTATTCATCCAAAAACTTATGGCAGAAATTACGAGACCACCAATAGTCACAATTTTAGGCCACGTTGATCACGGAAAAACGACCCTAGTTGATTTTATTAGAAAATCCAATGTGGCAGTGAAGGAACATGGGGGAATCACCCAACATATAGGTGCCTATCAAATTACTCACGATAATAAATTAATTACTTTCATAGACACTCCTGGTCATGCTGCTTTTGAGAAAATGCGTTCCCGTGGAGCCAGAGTTGCTGATATAGCTGTATTGGTTGTAGCAGTCGATGATGGGATTATGCCACAAACAGTTGAGGCTATAAATCATATTCAAGGTGCTAAAGTACCGATGATTGTAGCGATTAACAAGATTGACTTGCCTGGTGTTAATGTTAAGGTCCAAATGGAGAAAATTAAAAAGCAGTTATCTGATAAAGGAATATTAATAGAAGAATATGGCGGGGATGTGCCAATTGTGCAGCTTTCTGCTAAAACCGGAGAAGGTGTCGATAAACTTTTAGAAATCATTCAGTTAGTTTCAGAGCTGCACGAGCTAAAAGCGAATCCTAATATTGAGCCTGTAGGAGTAGTAATTGAATCTACATTGGATAAATTTAAAGGTCCAATTGCCACTATTTTAGTCAGAAATGGCACCCTTAAAAAGGGTGATCAAATAGCCTTGGCTGGAGTAAAAAGCAAAGTCAGAGGATTGTTTGATTATAACGGCCGACCTATAAATGAGGCCGGACCGTCTGTTCCGGTAGAAGTGTTAGGATTGGAACAAGTTCCGCCGGTAGGAGCGGTTTTGGGTGAGGAGCCGGCAGAAAAAAAGGCAGAAGAAGTCAGATCTTTGGTAGATAGATTAAAACAAGGGGATACAAAAACCCTGAAAGTGATAATTAAGGCAGATAAACAAGGATCTTTAGAAGCAATCCAAGCTTCTTTGGATAAATTTAATATAGAACAAAAAGTAGTAGATTATATTTTTACCGGTATCGGAGATATTGGGGAAGAAAATATTAAATTGGCAGCAACGGTTGGAGCAATTGTAATAGGATTTAATGTTAAGATAGCTTCAACTGCCCAAAAACTTGCAGAAAATGAACATGTTTTAATCAGAACTTATAATATAATTTATGAACTTTTAGAAGAGGTAGAGGAGGTATTAAAAACCTTACTTGAAGTTGGACAACTTGAGGAAGTTTTGGGGAAGGCAGAAATTCTGGCAGAATTTCTGCATGGCAAGCATGAAAAAATTGCCGGATGCAGAATGACAGAAGGTATTATTGCAAAGGGGCAAAAATTAAGAGTTGTCAGAAATGGAAAAATAATGGGGGAAACTAAATTAAAGTCTTTGAAAAAAGTTAAAGAAGAAGTTAATAAAGTAGAAAAAGGAAATGATTGCGGCATGTTATTTGATCCTCCAATAGATTTTGCAATAGGAGATACAGTAGAATCCTTTAGAGTTATATAAGCTAGACCTTGATTTTTATGGGATATTGAGGTAAAATCTGCCTGTTTAAGATGAAATACGATACTCAATTAACAGAACTGAAAAACCTTTTGCCTGCTGCCAAAAATATCCTAATTGCTATCCCGACTAATGCTAGTATTGATAAATTAGCTTCAACTTTAGCTTTATTTTTGACCTTGGAGACTGTAGGGAAACAAGCTAATATAGTTTCCGATGATACAATTAAAGTTGGTCAATCACACCTTTTTGGCGTTGACCATGTTCAAAAAAACATTTCTTCAACTGATGGCGGGAATTTAACCTTAACTTTAGAAGGCGTAGCTGTTTCTGATAATACCGTTCCTGCTTTGGAAAAATTAGATTGGTATGCCGAGAATAACAACTTAAATTTAGTTTTCCATTGTTTACCCGGTCAAACCTTTCAGCCAAGTAGAATTGTACCCCGTTATCAAGGCTCCGGCTTTAATTTGATTTTTGTGATAGGCGCTGTTAATTTAAATGCCTTAGGCAATATTTATACTGCAAATAGCCAGGCTTTTTCCGGAACTCACATTGTTAATATTGATAATCAAGCGGCAAATAGTAGTTTTGGTCAAACTAATGTAATAGATACTAATGCGGTTTCAATTTCTGAGGTAATGGTTTCTGTAATCACTGATCTGGGATTTAATCTGGATGCAGATACAGCTAGCAATCTTTTGGCCGGTATATTTGAGGCCACCGGTAACCTAACAGATCAGAGGGCTACGGCAGACACTTATATGGCTGTTGCTAATTGTTTGCGAATCGGAGGTAAAAAACCAACTGCTCAATCTTTACCCGCTTTTGATTGGAACGCTTTAGCCGGTCAAACTAAATCTCAACCGGCTTCTGAATTTACTGTTCCTCCTGTAGTGCAATCTTCTGCTCAACAGGGTCAGGTTGATGCAGGTGATCATTCTCAACCTTCTCCGGAAGAACGGCCAGCAGGAGAGGGTGTTATTTCAGAAACTGTAGAGCCGGAGTGGTTAACCCCCAAAATCTTCAAAGGTTCTTCTTTGGGATAATACCCATTGACAATATCTGGTATCTTAGTATAAACTCGCGTTGTTGCCTGTCCTCTTAAATGATACTCTTAGGTTTTAAAAAGAAGATTGCAGCTATTTTAATAGCGCTGTTTTTAGTAAACCAACAATTGTTGGTTCCTTTAATTTATGCCCAGGAAGCCACATCCTCAGCTTCCGTCTTCACTACGCCGGAAAGTTCCCCTGGCCCTGAACCAGATCCGTCGCCTTCAGCAGAGGCTACCGGCTCAGCTTCTCAAAGTCCTGCACCTTCTCCTTCCACCCAGGAAATTAAAACCTGGCTAATAACATATAAAGAAACAATGGGACAAAGCTTAAATATTTCAGGATTAACTCCGGCTGAATTTACCAAACAGATTCTTCTGCCTGCCATGAATGAAGCCAGCAAATATCATGGGTATTCTGATTCCAATGCCCAGCCTGCCTTAAGGTATACCTTGGCTGATACGGACATCCATTCTGAAAATAATCCCCGTCCGGCCAGATATGCTGATTTATTCAACAGGTATAATCTATGCAGTTATGCCAAAGCCAATGATATTAAAGCAATCATTCTCTGGGCAGATGGAAGATATAACCGCAGCTTAACTGAAATAATATGGGAATCAGCCATCACCGGCAATAAAGGTTTTTCCACCAATGGTCCTACTTTACCTAGTGTCTGTGATAAAACCATTGTCATTTATGCCCTGGATTACACCAGAGATTTAGCAGAAGCTCTAGAATCTTACGGCCATCATCTGGAAACAGTATTCAGACAATTCAGGCCTGAATACTACAACTGGGCAGACAGAGGTTCTTGCGGGAATGACCATAACCCGCCTAACTCAAGATTTGAATATGACAGATCTAATACTGCCAATTTCCAAAGCGATTGTAAAGATTTTAAACCTGACAGCAGCGGGGTCAGAGAAACCTTAAACTGTAATGCCTGGGGATGTTCCGGAGATGGTTGGTTAAAATGGTGGATGCAGAATATGCCGTCCAGTTGGTGGACATATATTAGAGATGCAGATGCAGTTGTGCCTTCACCTGTGCCCGCAACTACTCCATCACCGAGTCCGTCTTCTTTTCCTTCCCCAACGCCCATCCCAACATCTTTACCAACACCGATACCTACCCCTACCTTAACTCCGTCACCAAGTCCTACTCCTACCTCAACATCATCCCCTTCTCCTTCTCCAACCCCTAGTCCCACTATATGTATTTCCACCACTACTACGCAGCGCATTCCCCCTCAAGATATTACCGGCTGTTCTGCCGCAATCATGCCACGTTTTCTGCCTTCAGTCTTAGGTTCAACTTTCAATAATCTGAGTGTTGGTACAACAAATCCTTATTTTAATCCAGGGGTAAGCTTGGGTAGTGCCAACAATCTGTTCTACGGTTTGACAACAACACCCGGCACAAGGATTGTGGTTACAAATCCAACTACAACACGTCTTCCGCTTATTGATACAACCGCTCCAACTGGTTCTTTTGTAATTAATAACAATTCCCTATATACCAATTCCCGTCAGGTAACATTAAACTTTTCCGATGTCTCGGGAGATGTGACAAAAATTAAAATAGGCAATGGCGCAACAGGCAGCTATCAAAATCCTGTAACCTTTACTAATCCTTATACATATACATTACCTAATAATGGCGATGGGCTATATACTTTAAGAGTGCGTTTTATGGACGCAGCAGACAATGAAAGCAGCGGAGTTATAGCAGATCGGATTTTTCTCAATACCACTTCTCCTATGGCCACAGATGATATTGTATCTACTGTTAAGAACGACTGGTTAATGATTAATCCTGCTGATCTGCTTGCTAATGATGCAGATGCAGGGGGAGATCCTCTGAGAGTGATGGAGGTAAAAAATGCAGCTAAGGGAGAAGTTGTATTATCTGATTCAAGGATTATCTTTTTTCCGGAAAATAACTTTACAGGCAGGGCAGGGTTTGATTACACTGTGACTGACGGAATAAACGAGGCTACCGCTCATGTGAATATTAGGGTGAGAGCTCCAGTGAATAATAATCAGATATTAGTTGCTCCGGAGGCCACAGTTAGCGCAAGCTTACCACAAGTGGTAATTGATAGAGAATCTGAGAACTCTACTATCAATGTTCCGGCTGATGTACCTAATTCATCTTTGGATTTGAGTAACCTGACCAGTGAATCCGGAAATAACAGGGTTGCGACTGTTTCCGCTGATATAACTGTTAACGCGGAGACCTCCTTAGGCAATATTACGGTGCAGATTCCGGCCAATATTCAAATTCAGGGTCCGGTCAATTGGACGGGTACTATTAATAATCCTAGAATTGAAGATAATTCCAGTGTGTCAGTTCCTGCAGTAAATGGATACAATACAACTACCCATTCAGTAATAGAAGTTGGGTTTGGCGACATTCCTCTAAGCTTTAATAAAGCAGTCAGATTATCTTTAGCCGGACAAACAGGCAGACTGGCAGGTTACAGCCGTGCAGGGGTATTTACTCCCATAACCACTGCTTGTTCAGATGATTTCCAGCAGGCAGGAGATAATTTGCCTGCGGAAGGAGATTGTAAAATTGATACCGGCGAAGATTTAGTAATTTGGACCAAACATTTTACTAAATTTGCCACTTACACCCAAACTCAAAGTGCTTCCGGCTCATCCTCATCAAGCAGTTCCAGCTCAAGTGTTGGGAGTGATGGGGGAGATGGGTTAGGTTGTGCGGTCCATGATTGTTCAGTTAGAAGCGCTCCCGCACAAAATCAGACATCGGTAGTTTTTACACAACCGGCAGCAGCCGGATTTGCCCAAGGAATCTTGGGTATCACAAGCAATGAACAAACAGGCGGTAATGTTGGTATTGGTCAAGTTGAAGGAATATCTACCCCAAGCGCCATCCAACAAACATCTGCTACGGATGCAGTGCAAGGCCAAACAGAAACACAAGAATCGCCGTTTAATACCAAAGTGGTAATAATTGTGGTAGCAATAATTTTGGCCGGCTTTGGTATCTTTAAACTTCTGATTAAATAGCTGTAAGTGCTCACTGAACGTCATTGCGAGCGATTAGCGAAGCAATCTTCCATGGTGGGAGATTGCCAGTCTCCACTCTTCGAGTGTGGGCCCCTCGAAGACCTCCTCCTCGCAATGACGAGTTTTATAAAGCTTGCGAGCAGTTACTGATGAGGAGGTTGACATCTTGATGACAAGATGCTAATATAAAAATATGCAAACCATAAGGACTACAATTAGAATTAGAAAAGATTTATTGGATCAATCTAGGCTTGTGGCTTTGCGCCGCGAGACTTCATTGCAGGAGATTATTAACGACACTTTAGCACAAGGTTTTGGCCATATCACTGATTTTGATGTGCATAAAGAAGCTATGGCGAGAATTGATAAATTTAGAGGTCTTAAAAATAGAAAATTTAATGTTAAAAAAATGGTTGAAGAAAACAAAAAAGAACTCGAAGACAGAAGCAGTCGAATATTAAATTTGAAGTGAATAAACTCTCTATAGTGATTGATGCTTCGGTAGCTGCCAAGTGGTTACTTGCTGATGAAGAAGATTTAATTGCCAGCTGTATTAAAAAAGATTTTGCCAAAAGATCTATTTCTGTAGCAGTGCCCGCATTTATTTTCTATGAGATTAATAATTTATTAAGATCTGCTGTTTTAAGCAAAAGGCTTAGTGTTGATAGAGCTGTCAATTTATATGAGGCCTTTTTGGATCTTGATTTTACTGTTTACTGGTCAAAACAATTGCTTAAAATGACTTTGCAAAGAGCAATCGAGGTAAATATTTCTTCCTATGATGCCGGTTATGTTGTTTTGGCAGAAATATTGCAAATTCCACTTTATACTGCGAATGGAAAACTAATTAAAAAAGCGTCAACTAAATTAGTTCTGCCTTTAAATGATTACCCTCATATATAAGGTATAATCATGCTTTGTGAAGCAGATCTTTGAAGGATTACCTTTACTGAATTATACTTTAGATTTGCTGATGTTTTCAGGCGGTTTAGGATTTATCAGCTGGCTATTGTTAATAACTATAGTTTTAAGAAAAAATATCCGGCCACTTTTGCTGGCCGGTTTTATTATTTATCTTATTTGGATTCAGCTGCAAATACAATCCATTGTTCATTAAATGTATTTCTGGCTGCTGCTCGGCCTTACCGATCAATCTGCTTCTTGACAAGGGGGGGGTGAAATGTAAGGATAAAATTAATGTCTAAATTAAATCAACAGGGTATAGCGCATATCCTAATAGTCGTGATCCTTTTGGCGGGAGTCGTAGGAGGATTGGTCTTAATTAAAAATCCAGCTATTTTTCAACCTCGAGCTTACGACCGTAGCCTATCTGGACCTGTCTCTGGTCCAGTCACCACCTTTTCCAACCTGAATGCTACCTTAACACAAAACAGCGCTAATTTTAATTTTAATTATTCTAATTCTGCTGAGACTTTATACAAAGTCCATTTATCAAAAACAGCTAATTTTTCTTCTGGAGTATGGTGGAATTTTGTCACTGGCTCAACAAGTTCTCTGGTTAATTCTAATCCTGCTTCTACCTGGAGTGATTATGCTTGTGGCAAGACCTATTACTGGAGAGTAGAAGCAGTCTGGACAGGCAAGGTCTTAAGTTCTATCCAGGGTCCTGTGACTGTAAATTGTACTGCAGCTTCACCTACCCCCACAACGACTCCTACACCGGTATCTTCCAGTATTACTGTAAACCTTACTCCTCCTAGTGGTAGTCTAACTCCTTATGGGTCTGCCTCTATAACCGTAAATGTTACAAGTAGAGTCTCCAGTGGAGGTTATACAGATATTAGAGGTAAGGTAAGCGGGATGTTTACTAATATGCAGCCTTCAAGGACTTACGACATTTGGTTTGTATCTGCCAGAGGTTATACACCTGTTGGTGCCAGGATTACTACTAATAGTAGTGGGGCTGCCACTTTTCGAGATGTTTCATTCTCTGAAAGAGAAGATAATTCAGCAAGAGTAGGATTTATACGTGTAGCTTATGCTTTTGATTCTAATAATCCAGCTCCCAATGGTTGTTCTCAATACCTGCCCTGCCTACAATCATCTTTTAGTTTTCCTCAATAAGTTACTTCGTAAATGTAATGGATAATGGAAGGTTTAAGTATAAAACCTTACGGTATGGTGTACACTGAGTGTATTATTTTGAGCAATAATATCCTCAATTGGTTTTTCAAATAAAGGTTTTTGATAAGGTTAAAAGGACTAAACAGCCTGTTGTTGTTATGAGCCAGAAAGAACCGCAAGTGGCAATTGTGCCTATGGAAGATTTAGAGAAACTAAGGCAGCTTAAAGATAAACAATCTACCAAGGCTCTGCTTGATTTAGCGGGTATCATTCCAAAAGGCAGCGGGCTGCCTGCCGGTTTATCCAAAAAACATAATGAGTATACCTGGGATTAACCAACCGCTTATTGTTGTAGGCGATACTGATGGGCTCATCGCTATTTTACATGAAGAAGACGCCAATCACAAAAAGGCGGTAGAAACAGTTGTAAGGCTCTTACAACATGATGCACAAAACTAAAACGTAAATTGAATAAACCCGAGCTTGCTGCTAAAACCATAGAACGGATAACTGACGGTAAATTATCAATTGAGAATGTAGATATAGATATGTTAAAAGAAGCTCTTAAGCTTTTTGACCCACGGAGCAGCAAGAAAAACACATTGTTTGATGCCCTGGTGGTTGCGACTGCGAAAAAGCTTGGCACAACGGTGATTTTCTCAACAGATGACTGGTATTCTAAACTCGGTTTTACTCTGGCAGTAGATCTCTTCAAGGATGACAGGGATTTTGCTTAAATAGCTTTAGCGCCTTTTTTGTGTTTTCGGCATTTCTTCTATTATCTCTGACAAATTTTTTTAGAGATTGGAAATAACCAGCGCTTAATTTTATGTGCGTTTCATGCATTTTTTATCAAACCATCTCGTCTATTTCCTTGAGGTGTCCTTCCATATCTTCTTTTGTATCTATACTTTTTGGTTTTTCCAGCCTTATACTCTTTTAACGCTTTCCTAAGCACTGTTTCCAACTGGAGTTTTTCTAAAATATCTAAGCCGATTACTGCTCCAACAGGTTTATTATTGGCCATAACAACAATAGGCTCTTTCGACTTATTAGCCTTCTCTAAAACTCTTTTATATTCCCTTTGAATCTGCCTGGTAGATACAAGGGTTTAGAGGTAGATAGCATCTACACCCTTCAGCCACAAAAAAACAGCAAAACCTGTATCTGGTTTGTTTGTTTCTAAATTGAGGTATAATATGCGGCAATGGAATTTTCAGCTCAAAGTATCAGAAACCATGTTGATTCTTCCTCGTTTGAGCGGGGCAGAAATTATTTTACCTCCGGCAATGTTATTGCTGTTGCCATAGACGGGGATAATATCTTTGGGCGGGTGCTCGGTTCCCAAAAAACGCCGTATGAAACTGAATTTACCTTGAAGGATGGCGTAATTTCAGATTCTGATTGCAGTTGTCCTGTTGGGTATGCATGTAAGCATGTGGCAGCTTTAGGGTTTGCCTCCCTTTTGGAATTTGCCAAAAATCCGCTGTCTTTGAAATCAGAGACAAAAATTCCGGAGAGTAAAAATATTGATGCTCTGCGCAAAATTTTACAAAGCGTCCCGGCAGTAAGAAAAGAACCACCACCAAACTGGCAACAGACTGTGTCTCAGATCTTGTCTTTTCAGAAGGCTGGGACCGAAAGATATTTTCAGTTACAGCTGCTTTTAAAGCTGGAGCAGCAATATCCGTTATTTGCCAGGATCGGTAATTTTCGTTTAGTTTTGCGCCCGCGCCTTTTTGACCCTAAAACAAAAAAATTTTCAGTTACCGGAATTAAATGGTCAGATGCAGATTACCATTCCGGCATCTACTGGGAAGGCACATACGGCAATCTGCCTCAAAACCAGCTGGTATTTCTAAAACTTATTGCTACCGGTTTGGATAGCAGATACCCCGGCGGATGGGAGGAGATAGACGAAGAAAAAGCTGGTTATTTTTGGCATATTCTTTCTCAGCATGAATCTTACGGCGTTACCTTATTAGGTGGGAATAAGGGGCAAATACCGGTAAAAATAAGCCTGGAGCCGATTGAGACAAAACTGGAGATTTCCGAAAAAGACGGCAATCTGGTGATTGCGAAAAAGATTTTTTGTCAGGGTAAGGATGTGACGAGTGTGCAAATCGCTTTTATCGGTGAGATACCGGCATTTGCAGCAGAATTAGGTATTAACCAATACACTTTGTATCCGGTTGCCTCCGGCACCCTGCCTGATAAAATACTGGATACGCCGTTGACTGTTCCGCAAAAAGACATTCCTAAATTACAAAAAGATTTTCTTAATAATTTGGCCGGTAAGTTTGCTGTTGTTTCCCGCACAAAAGCTTTAGCGCTGCCTAAGCTGATTTATCCGAAACCGCATGTTTTAATTGTTCCAACCAGGGGTAGGGCAGTAGAAATAAGCTTGGGGTTTATGCATCAGGACGTCACATTTCCACTTTACGATACGCCGGATACAGCTATTATCAACAGTGAACCTGTTCTTTTAGACAAACAGGTAATAGAAAGCGGGCGCAGGCAAGTAGAACTGGCGTTTGGTAAATATGGGGAATTCGAGCCTGATGAGTTGGGAATACCGGATATAGCTTGTCTTTCCGGGATCAGGGCTGCCCGTTTTATAGCTGAAACATTACCTATGATTCAATCAGATATTTCGGATCTTGTTGTGGATATTTCACCAGACCTTCCCAAGTTTACTTATGAGCAAAGTTCTCCTGAGGTTTTTTTCCAGATTGATGAGAGTGAGGATGTTGGTGATTGGTTTAATTTGAATATTACGGTTACGGTAGGTAAAGAAGAAGTTCCGTTTCACTCTCTTTTTCAAGCCCTGGTGCAGGGCGAGAAATATTTACTTTTGCAAAGCGGAAAATATTTTTCTCTGGAAAGAAAAGAATTTGACAATTTGCGAAACCTGCTTGCCGAGGCAAAGTCTATTCAGGAAAAAGATTCTCAAGCGATCCGTTTAAGTCGTTTCCAGGCACAGCTTTGGGATGAGCTTACCAAAACAGGCATTGTGACTGCCCAAGCCAAAAAATGGCAGGAAACCATGGAGGGTCTACTTTCAGTAAAAGGAGTTGTTATTCAAAAACCGCCGCCAAAATTTCAGGCCGACCTGCGCCCTTACCAGATAGAAGGATACTCCTGGATTGCATTTCTTCGCAAATATCAATTAGGAGGCATACTGGCAGATGATATGGGGCTCGGTAAAACTATCCAGACAATTGCTCTCATTGTTAAAACAAGATTTGAAAATAGCAATAAAAAACCGTTTTTGATTGTTGCCCCGACCAGTGTGGTGGAAAATTGGGATATGGAATTGAATCGTTTTGCTCCTTTTTTGAAAACAATTATTATGCGCTCAGGAGACCGTTCAAAACAGTTTGCTAAAATCGGGAAAGCCGATGTTGTTGTTATATCTTATGCGTTGCTGACACGGGATTTTGAGCAGATTAAAGGTATTGTTTTTGACACTCTAATTCTGGATGAAGCGCAAATGGTTAAAAATTACCAGTCAAAAGCATATAGTTTAGTCAGAAAGCTTAAGGCAGATTGTAAGCTAGCTTTAACCGGCACGCCGCTGGAGAATAATTTAATGGAGCTTTGGTCGATATTTTCCATTGTGGCCCCGGGTCTTTTGCCTCCTCCTGATAAGTTTCGGGAAAACTACAAAACGCCGATTGAAAAATATCAAAACAGGGAGGTCTTGGACAAACTCAAAAAACGCATCCGGCCTTTTCTGCTGCGGCGTCAAAAATCAGTGGTAGAGACTCAGCTTCCTGCTAAAAACGAACAAATACTCCGCCTTACCTTAAACGATGACCACCGTTACTTGTATGATTTGCAGTTGCAGCATGAGCGCAAAAGGGTATTGGGTATGCTGCAGAATGGAGGATTAAAGGATCACCGTTTTGAAATACTCCGTTCGCTGACAAAACTTCGCCAAGCTTGTTTACATCCCCGATTACTTGATGAAAAACATACAAATGTTTCTGCCACAAAGATAGATTTTCTTAAAGAGCAGCTGGAAGAAGTTATTGCAGGAGGCCACAAGGTGCTTATTTTCAGCCAGTTCACCTCTTTTCTTACCCATGTTAGAGAAATGCTTGAGGATGCAGGCTACAAGTACTTGTATTTGGCAGGAGAGACAAAAAACCGCGGTAAACTCATAGAGCAATTTCACAAAGACTCTTCTGTCCAGATTTTTTTAATCAGCCTTAAGGCTGGTGGCTTTGGTTTGAACTTGACTGCTGCTGATTATTGTATCCTGCTTGATCCCTGGTGGAATCCGGCAGTGGAAGAGCAGGCAATTGATAGGACTCACCGAATCGGCCAAACCAAACCCGTGTTTGTCTATAAATTTATCGCCAAAGATACTATTGAAGAAAAAGTGCTTTTGCTGCAGGAGAAAAAACGCAAACTTTTTCAGAATGTTTTAGACGAAGAAGCGCTTTTTTCTACGATGATTTCTGAGGAAGATATTAAAAACATATTTTCATTGTAATTAAAAACTTAATTTCAAATTTTCTTCCTACCTGCCTTTTTAGTATCAAAATAATCACAAGTTTCGCAGTTATTCTTCGAGTAAGGGCGATAGTCCGCATCGGAGAGACTCTCGACTTCGCTGACGCTACGCTCGAACAATAACGTGTGCGTAAGATGAGTAAATAATTAAACCTTGTCATTCCCGCGAAAGCGGGAATCTATCTCAATCATATGCTGATATCTTAAATTTCATTCTAGGATAGGAACTCTATTCTTTTTGAAATCTCGATCAAAGGTAAAAGCTTTATCAAAAAGACCTTTTTCATATAAAGCAAAAGTGGTGCAGTCCACAAAACTAATATTTTTGGAAGTTTGTTTTTTAAAAATCTCCCAGGCCAAATCTTCAACTTCCTCTGTTAACTTTACTACAGAAAATTTTTTTTTAATATATTCACCGGCTAATATGGAATTCTCTTTATCAACTCTTTGAGAAATAATAGTAACAGTCTCTGCAAAAACAAAATTAGAGACCAGTATCGGGTTTCTAAAGAACTTGGCTGCTAATTTTTTAGCTCTGAGGTGATTGCTATCCCTTGGATCATAAAAGGAGATAAAAGCTGAAGCATCAGCAAATATATTCATTTTTTTCTTCTACCAAACTTGGGGCTTCCTTCTCCATATAAATAATAATCTATCCTGCTGGACAAATCGTGAGGCCTCTTAATTTTGGCTTTTTTACCCAATTCTACAAGTCCCAATAAAGCTTCCATAGTAGAGGTAGGTTCTTTGCTAATCTGTTTAGTTAAAAGTTTTCTGGCAGCCGCAGAGATAGAAGTTTTTTCCCTTCTGGCATAACTTACCAGCTGGTAATAAGTTTTTTCATCCAAATTAAGTTGGGTTCTTTTCATACATCTTACATCTTACATCTTTTATGCTTACACTGTCAATACCGGATTTCGTAACTGCTCACTGGGGATAATTAAACGGTAAGCATCTGGTTGTACGCGACAAAGAAATTATCAGGTTTACTCCACCAGGCTGATAGTAATGTTGATGCCAGGATAGACATGGTGTCAGCCCCTTTTTGGGTTTTAGAGCCATAGGAGGATTTTCTTTTTAAGACGATGTGCCTTAAGCCTCTTTCTGCTTTGTTGTTATCTGCCGGAATACCGGGTTGCAGGAGACAGGTAAAATATTTCTCGGCATTCTCCCTCAGGCTTTGTTTGATTACTTTGAGTTTATGCGGGTCACTGGCTGTTACTATGGCTATTTCTTTTAAACGCTTGATGTAACCATTTCTTTCTTGTAACCATCGGTCTTTTTGATATTCAGTTTCCAGGGTTCTTTCCAGATCTTCATACAGACTACTAAAGGCAGCATAGCTTTTATGGCAGGTTACTCTGCTTTGTTCCGACAAAGTTTTTGACTCACTAAGGTTTTTGAGTTTCCTCTGTGGATGGGCCATACATAACTGGTGTCTGACAAATAGACTGTCATAGGCTGCATAATCATCACTAATCCCGACCTGGTTATCAACTTCTCCCTGTAACTCTTCCGCATTACCTTTTCCCCTGCTTTTGCCCATTAAGAAGACTGAATCTTCCCCCTCCGTTGGTCTGGTAATCCAGGCATAATTTCCCAATCCTTCCTTCTGAACTTTCCAACCGGTCTCATCATAATGTCTGCCGGGCGCACCTCTGATTTTGGCAGCCAGTTTTCTTTTTTTACAGGTTGGACAATAGCCACTGCTGATAATATGTTTCTCAACCTGTTTTAACAGTTTTGATAATTCTGTTAAACTGGCGATATCTTCCTGGTAACGGATGATCTGTTTATAGAATATTAACTGTATCAGCTTGTCGGAGATAATTGCAAATTACATGCTATGTCCAGTGAGCAGTTACTCAATTGATTGTTGCATAACTAATCTCTTTTTGATAAGATACGCCCACAATAGAGCAACGTCTTGGCACCGAGGTTGTCTCAGAAAGGAAATTTTAGATGCCGCTTGATCCAAAAATCAAACAGAAGATAATTAAAGAGTTTGCCACCAAGTTCGGTGACACAGGTTCCCCTGAAGTTCAGGTTGCTTTACTGACAGAGCAGATTAAAAACTTAACTTCTCATTTAAAAGAGCATACTCATGATATTCATTCACGGAGAGGTTTACTGTCCATGGTTAATAAAAGAAGAAGACTGCTTCAGTATCTGGTTAAGAAAGATGGAGAACGCTACAAGGTGGTAATAGATAAACTAGGTTTGTCTAAGTAATAGTTTTGTGGTATACTTATAAAAATAGTTAGGGTTTGGGGATTGCAAAGAGTTAGGTAGCGTAAGCTAATTACCTCTTATCCAGTTTCCAAATCCGCGGTTTTAAGAGTCTAGAATCAAGAATCTAGAGTCAAGTGAAAAACAAATTTTCTTGACTCTAGCGACTAGCCACTATTATGAATAAAGTTATTACTAAAGAAATTGATCTTAATGGTCGTAAATTACGTTTAGAAACAGGCAGGCTGGCTCTGCAATCAGATGCTGCAGTCCTCGTGTCATGGGGAGAAACAGTGATTTTGGCAACAGTAGCCACCCAGCCTCTTACTGAAGATATAGGTTATTTTCCTCTTTCAGTGGAATACGTAGAAAAACATTATGCCGGAGGAAGAATTTCCTCTTCTAGATTTATCAAAAGAGAAACCAGACCTACAGATGAAGCAGTTTTGACAGGTAGATTAATCGATCGCTCCATCCGTCCTCTTTTCCCTAAAGAATTCAAGATGCACGAAGTTCAGGTAATTCTAACAGTCTTATCAGTAGATCAAGCCAATGACCCGGATATCGTTGGTTTAATTGGTGCATCCGCAGCCTTATCTATTTCTTCAGTGCCTTGGAATGGACCAATTGCCGGAGTCAGGGTAGGAAAAAAGATGGGTAGTTTGGTAGTTAATCCCACGATGGATGAGACGGAGCATTTAGATATGGATTTGTTAGTAGCTGCCGGTAAAGAAAAAGTGGTGATGATAGAAACCGGCGCAAAGCAAGTTAACGAGGATTTAGTGTTTGAAGGTATTAAAGAAGCGCACGTTCAAGCTCAGCCCATTCTCGTCTTGATTGAGGAATTTGCAAAAGAGGCAGGCAGACAAAAGCAAGCTTATTCTAATTTGGCTGAAGAAGTGGAAGAGGCTCTTTTGAAAGAGGTATCTGCTATTACCAAAGACAGGATTGAAAAAGCCCTGTTTGATAATGAGCATCCCTGGCATGAAGCTACAGGCGATTTGATTAAAAAAGAATTGGCTGTTCAGTATGCTGAGACTTTAACCCCGCAAATCGTTTCCGGCATTTTTGACAAAATGGCCAAAGAAATTTTACATGAAACCGTATTGAAGAAGGGTAAGCGGGTTGATGGCCGGGCAATGGATGAAATCAGGCCGGTTAATATTGAGGTGGGAATTTTACCGAGAACTCACGGTAGCGCCCTGTTTCAACGGGGCGACACTCAGGTCTTATCGGTGGTTACCTTAGGTGCTCCGTCTTTGCAACAAACTTTGGATGGGATGGAAGGTGAAAGACAAAAAAGATTTATGCATCATTACAACATGAGTATTAATCCGTTTTCTGTCGGAGAAGTGAAAAGGCTTGGTGCCCCTAATAGAAGAGACATTGGGCATGGAGCTTTGGCAGAAAAATCTGTAGCGGCAGTTATACCTTTGGAAGACCAGTTCCCTTATGCTATCAGGGTAGTATCAGAAGTTTTAGCTGCTAATGCTTCTACTTCCATGGCCTCTGTTTGCGCTACCACCTTGGCCTTGCTTAATGCAGGTGTACCTTTAGTTGAACCGGTAGCTGGAATTGCCTTAGGACTTTTTTCTGATCCTTCGACAAGCTCAGGACAAGGGAAAGTACAGGTGGTTACAGACATGAGGGCAGTGGAAGATTTTTACGGTGAGATGGATTTTAAAGTGTCAGGCACCAAAAATGGCATTACTGCTATTCAAATGGATACTAAGCTTGACGGTTTAACTTTTGATATTATCAAAACAGCTTTAGAAATGGGTAAAAAAGCCAGACTGGAGATTTTGGATAAGATAAATGAAGCAATCCCCGCTGTCGGGCCGCTTTCTCCGCACGCTCCCAGGGTAGAAATATTGCATATTAAACCGGAAGAAATAGGATTACTTATTGGCACCGGCGGAAAAACAATCAATTCCATTATTTCCAAAACCGGCGCTCAGATTGATATAGAAGATGACGGCACAGTTATGGTGTCCGGCACTAATTCTGAGGGTGTAGATGCAGCTATTGCTTCGGTTCAAGGAATGTTTAAGTCGTTTAATGTAGGAGATGAGTTAACAGGTAAAGTCGTCAGGCTGGCTCCCTTTGGAGCATTCGTGGAAATAGCTCCCGGCAAAGACGGTTTGGTGCATATTTCCCAGATGGCTCCTACCCATGTTGACAGACCGGAAGATATAGTCTCAGAAGGACAGGAAGTTAAAGTAAGAGTAACCGATGTATCGCCTGATGGGAAAATTGGTTTGTCAATGCTTTTCGGAGCAGATGTTAAACCTGAAACAGAAGGCTCGCCTCGCCCGCGCTTTAGCGAAGCGGGAAGGCCTGCTGCCGGTGGTTTTAGAAGGGGTGTATTTAGCCGGGAAGATAGAGGCGAATCGGGTTCGCCTCGCCCGCGCTTTGGTGAAGCAGGAAGGCGGCCGTTTGAAGACAGATCGCGCGGTGGTGGATTTGGTGACCGACCTAGATTTGAAAGAAGAGGCGGGTTTGGCTCGCCTCGCTTCGCGGGCGGAGCGGGTTCAAGAGGTGGTCCAGGCCGCTCCGGAGGTTTTGGTTCAAGAGGCGGAAGAGATCGGGGAGGACGCGGCGGGTTTGGAAGATAGGGTATAATGAACTACAAACCAATATGGATCCTGC